>Avalanche_p1__coassemble_1407_pt1 | contig 13932 bp, 10 predicted proteins | sample Avalanche_p1__metabat2_low_PE_018 | metagenome-assembled genome bin Avalanche_p1 | reverse complement strand
CCACCGCCGCACGGATCGAATATGCCTGCACACTGCTCCCAATACCAAACGATGCCAATACGGCAAAGACAGAAAAAAGAACTGCCAGCCACTTTTGTCCCAATCGCCGCTCCAGCACATACATCGGACCGCCTTCCAGCCGTCCATCTTCTCCCTGCACTCTGTAGCGCATGGAAAGAAAGCTCTCGGCGTAGCAGGTTGCAATACCAAGAAAGCCTGTCAGCCAGCACCAGAATACTGCTCCCGGACCGCCGATCGCGATCGCCGTTGAGATTCCTATGATATTTCCCGTACCGATCGTCGCCGCAAGCGCCGTCGCAAGCGCCGAGTACGGAGACACCCCGTTTCCCGTAAGCGGCTGCGATACGTCGCGGGTGAGGCTGAGCCGGATTCCAAGCGGAAGCTTTCTTTGAATGATGCCAAGACGAAATGTAAAGTAAAGATGTGTTCCAAACAGGAGCAAAAGCAGCATGTTCTTCTCCCTATCCCAAAGACTTTCTGTTGTAAAGTCTATGCCTTCTTTAAATAGGGAAGAACCGAAAACACGCCACTACCTGTTCCGTCCGTCAAACACTTCTCACCAACGCGTAATATCCTTTCGCGACGGATTATCCAGACGTCTCCCACGCTCATCAAACCTTGAACCGTGACACGGGCAGTCCCAGCTTTTTTCCTGCGGATTCCACTCCAGCTCACACCCCATATGCGGACAGCGGGGACGGAAAAAAAGTCCGCGCGCCAAGCCCTTTATACTCATTCCGACATCCTTAACCAAATTTGCGATTCCCGCAGACACATACAGTCTCTGCGGCGAAAAAAGCCGACGATACGGACTTTTCACTCCGCATATTTCATCCGTCAGGAGCATTGCCGCCACCATAGACGACGTCATCCCCCATTTTTGAAAGCCCGTCGCCACATAAAGGTGCGGTGTAAAAACAGAATATCTGCCAATCAGCGGCACTCCGTCATGCGGCATGCAATCCTGCGCCGACCAGCGCGCCTCCTCCTTGCACCCAGGAAAATAATATTTTGCTTTTTCCAAGAGCGTATCATACGCACCGCACCGCTTCGCCTCCCCGGTCCTGTGCCCTGCACCGCCAAACAACAGCAGATCGCCTGACTGACGCAGCGAGATTCCATCCGCATCAATGCCATAATACATCCCATGGATCTTCGGACAGCCGGAAAGCGCCAGTACATAGCTGCGCTCCTGATGCTGACGCAGAAAATAAAAGCCCAGAATATTGAGAAACGGATAATGCGCCGCCACGACAATATCCTCTGCCATAAAAACACCGTTTTCTGTGATCACGCGGCTGCCGTACACTGCCTCTGCCATCGTATGCTCTCTGATCTCCAGTTCCGATGCGATAGCACGAAGGAACGCAAGGGGTGAAAACTGCGCCTGTCCATGGAAACACAAAATACCCTCGGGTTGAAACGGAAGCTCCGACTCCGTCGTAAATTCCGCCTTGATCCCAAGAGCGGCTGCCGCTTTTGCCTCCTCCCTTAAAACAGTCTCCTGCTTCATCGTATACAGATAAGAAGGCGTCCGCACAAAGTCACATACAATATTCTTTCGTCCTATCAGCTTCTCATATTCTAAAATCGCCTCCTCATTTGCCTTTGCATAAAGCGCAGCTTTCTTCTTTCCGATTTTTTCAATCAGCGTGCTGTATTTTATCCCATGCTGGCTCGTAATCTTTGCGGTCGTCCGCTCAGTCTGCCCTGAAGCGATCGTTTCTGCCTCCAGCACCAGAACACGCTTTCCCCTCTCCTTTAAAAAGCAGGCAGTCAGTAAGCCTGCCATTCCCGCCCCGATCACGATCACATCATAATTACGATTTTCCTCCGGCGGTTTTTTCCCACTGAGAGGAACTCCCTTTTGCTGCTTTCTCCACAATGATTCCATAAAAGACCTCGATTTCCATTTCTTAGTCCTAGTATGCGCAAAGAATTTGCAGGTATACCCTGTGCATGGAGTTATTCTGCCGCCTTAGGCGCCATTTGCGGCAATACTTTCCTCTCATGCGTGTGCGTATCATCGCACAAATTGCTTTTTTGTTCTTGGAAAATTTCTATGAACTAACAAAAGTGTGCTTCGCACACTCCCGCGCCTCCATAAACTGCAAAGGAAGCACACTTTTGCCGCGCCGAGCATGATTGCGAAGCAATACTTCCTCTCATGCGAGTGCGCATCCTCACACGAAGTGTGTTTTTATGACATAGGATTGCATAGCAATTTCCTATGTCATAAAAAAACCTTGAAAACCGATATGGTTTTCAAGGTTTTTTAGTAGCGGAAGGGAGATTTGAACTCTCGACACCACGGGTATGAACCGTGTGCTCTGGCCAACTGAGCTATTCCGCCATATTTAGATAAGTATGGGACCTATAGGGCTCGAACCTATGACCCTCTGCTTGTAAGGCAGATGCTCTCCCAGCTGAGCTAAGATCCCATATCTGTCAGTCGCTTACCGCAACTGACTTGATTAGTATACTACTTGTCTTTTTAATTGTCAACACCTTTTTTAACTTTTTTATTCATAAAAGTTCAGAAAATCACCCCAGCAGACGCTCCACCAGCTTCACGCAGTCCGCCGCGTCCTTTGAATAACCATCCGCACCGATTTCCTCCGCAAAGCTCTCCGTGATCGCCGCCCCGCCGATCACAACCTTACAGCAGACGCCCTGTGCTTTTACCTGTTCGACAACCTCCTTCATGCGCATCATCGTCGTCGTCATGAGCGCAGAAAGACCGATGATCGCCGCCTGCTCCCGAACAGCCGCTTCAACAATCGTTTCCGCCGACACATCCTTGCCAAGATCGATCACGCGATAGCCGTAATTTTTCAGCATCAGTACAACAAGATTCTTTCCAATATCATGAATGTCCCCCTCCACTGTCGCCACCACGATCGTCTCCTTCTCCACTCTGTTTTCCTTCTTCAAAAGCGGCTCAAGGTATTCGATCGCGAGCTTCATGGCATTGGCGGATGCGATCAGCTGCGGCAGAAAATATTTCTGGCAGTCAAACAGTGCGCCAACCTCATTAATCGCCGGGATCAAATGCTCATTGATGACCGCATCCGGGTCCATGCCCGCCGAAAGAAGCGCCTTTGTCTCATCCACGATCGTATTTTTATTTCCCTTGAGCACCGCCTCATAGACGGCGCTGTGCGTCTTGGCACCGGAAGAATCATTTCCTCCCTTCTGATCGCTCCCCTTGGTCCGTACAAGCACCCGCTCCATGCCTGCATATTTTTCCGAGAGAAAATTCATCCGCCCGATATAACGGTTATCGCTGTCCGCCTTATGAAGCAGCATATCAGAGGCAAACGCCGCGTTCATCAAAAGCTCCTGCGACGGATTGGCGATCGCCATCGTAAGACCATGCGCGATCGCCATCGTAAGAAACGCCGCATTCACATACATACGCTCCGGCAGACCGAAAGAAATATTTGACAGACCGCAGACTGTCGGAATCTGCAATTCATGTTTGCAGTATGCAAAGGTTTCAAAACACTCCAATGCCGCATCGGGATTTGCACCGACCGTCGCCACCAGACCGTCCACGATCACATCCTCGGCGCTAAGCCCATTCTCCTCTGCCCGCGCAAGTATCTCACGAATAATGCCATGTTTTTCCTCACAATCCTTCGGCAGCCCCGCATCCGAAAGCGGTAGCAGAATAAACATCGCACCATATTTTCTCGCAACCGGAAGCAGCCTCCCAATCTTCTCGCTCTCCAGAGAGATGGAATTAATCAGCGCACGCCCCGGATAGATCCGCAGTGCCTCCTCGATCACATCCACATAGCTCGAATCAATGCAAAGCGGCGTATCTACCGTCGAAGTCACCTCATAAACAGTGCGAAGCATCATTTCCTTCTCGTCAATGCCGTTCATTCCCATATTGATGTCAAGGATCCGCGCACCGTTCTCCTCCTGCTCAAGCGCCATCTGGCGCACAAGATTTAAGTTGCCCTCTCTTAGCTCTGCCTGCAGCTTCTTTTTTCCGGTCGGATTGATGCGCTCGCCGATCACGAGAAAATTTCCGTCAAGCTCTATCTCTGCAAAGCCACGCTCCGAAGTCAGCACTCTGCGGCTCTTTGTCAGCGGTTTTCTGACTGTTCCGCCGCTGACCGCATCGCCAAGCACCCGTATGTGCTCCGGCGTCGTACCGCAGCAGCCGCCGAGGATCGACGCACCGGCGGCAAGAAGCCTTTTTCCGGCTGCCGCAAATTCCTCCGGCGTCGCATCAAATACTGTCTCTCCATTGACCAGCTTTGGCATTCCGGCATTCGGTTTTGCAAGAATCGGAACTGTCGCGTACTCCGCCATCGCCTCCACCAGCGGAAGCATCGCCGCAGGTCCCGTTGAGCAGTTTAATCCTACCGCGTCTGCGCCAAGCGCCTGCAGAGTCACCACCGCCGTCACGGGATCTGTACCATAGAGTGTCCTTCCATCCTCCTGATAAGTCAGCGATACCATCACCGGCAGCTCGCACACCTCCCGGATCGCAAGCACTGCCGCCCGGCATTCCTGCAAACTCATCATCGTCTCTACCACAAACAGGTCAACGCCCGCCTCATACAGCGCCTGCGCCTGCTCCCTGTATACATCCACCAGCTCCTCAAACTGTAATTCTCCCAGCGGATAAAGCTGTGCTCCCGTCATCGTCAGATCGCCCGCCACAAACGCCCTTCCTGACGCCGCTCTTTTGGAAAGCGCAACAAGCTCCCTGTTCATAGAGCTAAGCTGCTCCGCCAAACCATACTCGGCAAGCTTGATCCGGTTGGCAGTAAAGGTCGGCGCAAATAAAATATTTGTGCCCGCCTGAACATAGCGCTCCTGAAGCTCTGTAATAACCTTCGGATGCTCTAAAGTCCACTGCTCCGGGCATACGCCAACCGGCATACCCGCTTTCTGAAGATTTGTTCCTGTCGCTCCATCCAAAAGAACTGCTCCCTGCTCCGTCAGTCTCCGAAATTCGTCTCTTGTCATCACATTCTCTCTCTCTGCTATCCCAGCTGCTGCTTTGCTTTTACAATGCGGATCAGCGATTCATTGATACGGTCCTCGCTGATCGTCCCGTTTTTCACAGCATCCAGCAAACCATTATAAGCCGTCTCATAATCCTGCGGCATTAAGATCATATCCGCTCCTGCCTGCACCGCCTTTACGGCAGCCTCGTCTGCTCCATAGACAGAAGTAATGGCGTTCATGTTCATCGCATCCGTGATCACGATCCCCTTATATCCCATCTGTGTGCGCAGAACATCTGTAAGCATCACCTGAGAAAGTGACGCCGGCGTATCGTCTCCTGTGACCTTCGGCGCTGCAATGTGCCCCGCCATAATAAATGGAACCCCCGCATCGATCGCACGCTGAAACGGAACGAGCTCCGTTCCGTTCAGCTCCTCCAGTCCGCGGTCAGTGCTCACCGCATTCTCATGCGAATCGCCGCTCACACTTCCATGCCCCGGAAAATGCTTTGCTGTTCCATAAACTCCGGCATCAGAAAGACCTTTTAATTCCGATGTCACCATCTCTGCCACAAGCTGACTGTCTGTGCCAAAGGAACGGTCTCCGATCGCATTTCCCTCCGTGACGATCACATCCGCCACAGGTGCAAAATCAACATTAAATCCAAGCTCTGACAGGTAACCGCCGATCACATTTCCCGCATTGTAAGCGTTTTGACTGTCACCGGTTGCTCCGATCGCCGCCATATTTCCAACGTCTGTCACGCCAAACGCACTGTTTCCGGCAATCCTTGCAACACTTCCGCCCTCCTCATCCACGCACAGAAATGCCGGAAGTCCCGTACGCTCCCTTGCGATCGTATTCATATTCTGAAGCATCGTACGCGTCTGCTCCGGATCCTTTAAATTATCGGACAGATAGACAATCCCGCCAACCGGACGTTTTCCGTACCATTCCTTTGTCGTATCACCTGCTGCTGTCACTCCCGAAAACCCGGTCAGCGCATCCGGTGTGATCACAAACATTTGCGCGATCTTATCCTCCAGCGTCATTCCGGCAACATATTCCGCTGCCTTTGTCATCGCCTCATCCACCACCGGAGCCGTCGGGGGCTCTGTCTCCTCCGACGGCTGCTCCGTCTGTGTCTCAACCGGCTGCTTTGGCTTCTCCTCCCTGTCCTTTATCACAAATTTTCCGATGACAAATACAAGTCCTGCCACTGCCAACACAATAGTGATCAAAAATATGATAAACAAAATCGTCGCCTGCTTCGTATCCCTCTGCCGCCTTTGTCTGCGTTCTTCCCGATTCATAAGTTCCTTTCCTTTTCCTCCCTCGTACCGCTTTATTCCACACGCTTTGCATTCGGATAAATCCGTGCCATCCTCTCATCCGGAAAATGCTCGTCGATCGTTTTCTGCCAGCCGCTGCGCGCCGCAATCCCTCTTGACCGCTCGTCGTAGCGTGACATCGCCAGCGCGGAAACAGCGACATTGCAGCACATAAAGACAAGCAGCACCCATGTCAATGTCTTTCCGAGCCTCACCGGAATCCGCTCAATCCATTTGGAGACAAACGGATAGCATTTTTTAAACCAGACAACGGCTGCAATGCCCCAGAAAAAGCAATACAGCAGATTGATCCTTCCGCCAAGATTAAACGGCATCCAGCTGTAATCCCAAAATACCGTACCAAATACAAGCTCCGTAAAAACACTGCACAAATATTCATATGCTCCGCCCAAAAACGTGCCGACCGCAAATAAGAATCCGTCGGAGCTGTCACGGTAGCGGTACAAAAGTGCAGTCGCTCCCGCAATCGCAAAGCCCCACACCAGACTAAACGGCCCCCATACAACACTGCTGCGGCTCATCCACACGCCCGCTGTGACCCTGCAATAAAGCGTCTCCGTCAGATCTCCCAAAAATGCCCCTACAAAAAAGAGCATCACGAGCTTATAAAAGCCGCACCCGTCTGCAAACACACCTGCTTTTGGTGCTGCGCTCTCCCGCTTTGCGGCATTGGGGTATGCCTTATGGATACGCCTGTCTACCTGATCAAAAATCCATTTCCCAATCCGAAAGCTGATCCTTGCAAACCACGCATCCGCTGCCTCCCAGCGTTTCATCTGCTTGCTTCTTCCTGCAAGGATGACTGCAGTTGCCGCACAGTCCAAGACCGCTATGCTGACCGTTATCCAGATCAGGATATGACCCAACGTCTGCGGCAGCAGGGAAAACAGCGTAAGCAGTATGTAATTGCCCCATTTTACCGCCGCAAACCCAAGCGCTCCCCAAAGGACTGACATTTGCAGACAGATATAACCGTCAAGATTCCACCGCAGCGCAGAATAATCCCACCAGCGCTCATGATAAAAACGCTCAATCAGTCTGCCTGCAACCCACTCGGCAACCGTTGTAAAAATCATGCAGCCAAGAAACAGCCATATTCCGCTAAGCTCCTGTAAATAAACTGTGATCGCAACCGCCGTTACTCCGTACAGCACGCAGAGCGGACCATTGATCAGACCGCGGTTGACAAACCGCTTCTGCTTAAGCGCCGCAAAAACAGTCTCAAGCACCCATCCGAAAAAAGAGTAGCAGAAAAACAACCATGCCAATTCATATCCTGTGTATCTCATGCTCTGTTATCTCTCCCTTTTCTATTCCTCTGCCTTGGCCGCAAGAATCGTCATATCCCCCTGCATCCTTACGGCACCGTAGCCATATGGTACGATCAGATGTGTTCCCTTTTGCACCGGACAGCCGTCTATGCTGCCCGCTCCCTCTACAACCGATACCAATAAAAACGGATCACTTTGACAAAACATCAGCTCTCCCTCTACATCCGCCTTAAATATCCGGTAATACGCACAGGCATACAGCTCATTCATTTGATTTTTCGGAAGATCCAGAACAGACTTTACGCTTTCCTTTGCAGGCTCTGCCGGAACAGTGATGACATCCAGGCTCTTTTCAATATGCAGCTCTCTCGGCCTGCCGTTCTGAAGTCTGTCATAATCATAGACCCGATAAGTAATATCGCTGTTCTCCTGCGTCTCCAGCAAAAGCAGACCTCCCTTGATCGCATGGACCGTACCGGGATCGATCTGGATAAAATCGCCTTTTTTTACGGGAATCTCGCGAATAAATTCCTTCCATCTTCCCTGTCGGATCATGTCCTCCAGTTCTTCCTTTGAACGGGCGTTGTGACCGAATACAAGCGTGCTTCCCTCCGGCGCGTCTAAGATATACCAGCACTCCGTCTTTCCAAGCGATCCACTCTCATGTACCCTTGCATAATCGTCATCAGGATGTACCTGAATGCTCAAATCCTCCCGCGCATCAATAATTTTTGTCATAAGAGGAAAACGGGCGCTGTTAAAATTGCCGAATACCTCCGGATGCTCCTCCCATACCTTTGAGAGCTTCTGCCCCGCAAAAACACCGTTTCTTATCGTTCCGTCACCGTTTGGGTGCGCGGAAATCCCCCAGCATTCGCCGAGATCATCTCCTGCCTCCGCACAGCCGAATTCCTCCCGCAGTCTCGTACCTCCCCAGATATTATGTGTGCATACCGGATCTAAAAATAAAAGTTCCTTTGCTTTCTGGCTCATCAATCGTACCTGTCCCTATCCTAAAAGATCATTTTTTAAAGCTTCCAGCTTCCTTTCTGCATCCTCCAAGGACTCGCCCTTCACACCAAAATAATACTTGATCTTCGGCTCCGTGCCGGACGGACGCACACAGCACCAAGCCTGGTCGGCAAGCTCATAGTAAAGAACATTTGAGGACGGAAGTCCCGTTGCCGTCACCTCTCCTGTCGCCATATCCTTTCTCGTATCGTCCTTATAATCACGGACAGCAAGCACCTTATGACCGCCGAGCTCCTTTGGCGGGTTCTCCCTTGACTCACGCATCAACGTCTGGATCTGCGCCGCTCCGTCAATCCCTTTTAATGTTTTTGTCTCAAGTCCCTCTCTGTAGAAGCCGTATTTCTCATACATATCAAGCATCGCATCCCACAGCGTCTTTCCATGTTTTTTGCACCAGGAAGCAACCTCGCACAGCATCATGACCGCCACACAGGCGTCCTTATCTCTCGCATAGGTGCCTACCAGACAGCCGTAGCTCTCCTCCAGACCAAACACATAGTTATTTGTCTGCTGTTCCTCAAACAGGCGGATCTGCTCGCCGATATACTTAAATCCGGTCAAGACCTCGATCAGCTTTACATCATAAGCTGCGGCGATCGCTTTTGCCATATCCGTCGTCACGATTGTCTCTATGAGCGCCGGATTTTTCGGCATGGTTCCCATTTGTGTGCGCTCCCTTAAAATATATTCCGCAATGAGCATCCCCGACATATTTCCGGTAAAGCTTATATATTCTCCCGTCTTTGTATCCTTGCAGTATACGCCGAGACGGTCAGCATCCGGGTCTGTCGCAAGCACAATGTCAGCGTCTACCTCCTTTGCAAGCTCTAAGGCAAGCGCAAACGCCTTCGGCGATTCTGGATTCGGATAGGACACGGTCGGGAAATTACCGTCCGGCAGCTCCTGCTCCTTTACCACATAAACGTTCTCAAAGCCAAGCTCCTTTAACACGCGGCGCACCGGAAGATTGCCTGTTCCGTGAAGCGGCGTATAAACAATGCGGATGTCCTTTGCCATCTCCTGAATGATCTCGGGATGGATCGACTGCTTTTTGAGTTCCTCCATATAAAGATCGTCGATCTCTGCACCGATGACCTGATAAAGACCTGCCTTGACGGCATCGTCCTTTGGCATTGTCTTTACCTGTGCAAAAGAAGTTACCTTCGCCACCTCTGCCAGAATATTCTTATCGTGCGGCGGCGTGATCTGCGCGCCGTCCTCCCAATATACCTTATAGCCGTTATACTCTCTCGGATTATGGCTCGCCGTAATGACGATCCCCGACACACATCCCAGATGACGGAGCGCAAAAGACAGCTCCGGCGTTGGACGCAGACTCTCAAATACATATGCTTTAATTCCGTTTGCGTTCAGACAAAGCGCCGCCTCCTCCGCAAACTCCGGCGACATCCTGCGGGAATCGTAGGCGATCGCCACGCCCTTTTTCTGTCCGTTCTGCGAAATAATATAATTTGCCAGTCCCTGTGTCGCCTGACGCACGGTATAGATATTCATACGGTTTGTTCCCGCGCCTATAACGCCGCGCAGTCCTCCCGTTCCAAATTCCAGCTGACGGTAAAAACGATCCTCAATCTCGGCTGCATCATCCTTGATCGCCGCAAGTTCCGCTTTCGTATCCTCATCGAAATAGTCATCTGTACACCACTGCTTATAAAGCTCCATATAGCTCATACTCGTTCTCCTTCTCTGCTATGCTTATTATCTTCTTATTATAGGCTTTGAACGCGTGTCTGTAAACTTTTTTGCGCATTTTTCCAAACTAATTTTTGTTTGAGACCGTTCCGTCCTCCGCAATGACCGCGCCCGCCGATATTTGCTGCAGATATCCTAAGATTTCCTGCGCCTTTTGTCCTGTGGCAAGCTTTGTCACGCCACCCTCTGCATAGATGGGCAGATACTGATACCTCTGCTCTCCCTCCGGTGTGACCGTCACCTTAAGCAGCGCCGAGCGGTCAATCGTTTGTCCAAACACAAAGTTGCCGAGACTGTAAAACACCGGCTGCCCGCCAAAATAGGCGGCGCCCTGCAGGCAGTGCGTATGCGATCCCACTACCACATCCGCGCCCGCTGCAAGGCAATTTTGTGCAATCTTTGTCTGATAATCCTCTGGATAAGCGGCATACTCCACGCCCCAGTGCGGATAAACCGCAAGAAAATCGCACTCCTTCGCGGCCTCCTCAACAAGCTCGATCAGCCTTGTATCATCATAGCAGGAAAATACGCCGGGTGCACTGTTTTCTACCTTCCAGTCACCGGTCGGTACCACACGGGAAACTGCAAGAAATCCAAATTTTTTTCCGTTAATCTCAAAGGTCTGCACCTGCTCGGCACGCGCGATGCTCTCCCCCGCGCCGCCGTAGCGGACCCCCGCTCCATCCAGCGTGACAAACGTATCGCTTAACGCCGCCTTTCCGTAATCAAGCACATGATTATTTGCCAGGGAAACAACATCCACTCCCATCTCCTTTAGCGCCGTGACATAGGATGGCTCACATCGGAATGTATACTGCTTTCCTTCCATCGGAGCCCCCTGTGTGCTGAACGGAAATTCATTATTTACCATCAGAACATCCGCCGCCTGCAGCTCTAAAAGCAATTCCTCCGAGATCACACCGGCAATCCCGTTTGCATCGTAGCCTGCCAGAAAAGCGTTTCCGAACAATACGTCACCGCCAAAAAGAATCGTCGTATCTTCCTTTGGCGGCTGCGGCTTTTGCGTATGCTCCTCTGCCGCTTCCGTCTCCTGTGTCCCGCTCTCTGCCGCTTCCGTCCCCTGTGTCACGCTCTCTGCCGCTCCTTCGCCGCCCGGTTCTGCCTGATTATCTGACTCGCTGTTTTGCGCTTCTTTGGGAGGCTCCGCCGCCTCCCCCTGTGTCTGCGCCGTTTCATCTCCTGCCCATACAAGTGCAAAAAGCAGCAGAACCACGATTCCCAAGGATGCTATGTACATCAGCTTCTGCAATATCTTCTTCATACTCCCTCCAAATGCTTGCATAATACATCCATTTTATCAGAAAGTAGAAAAGTGTCAAATGAAGAATTGCTTTTCTATACCCGCCGTCTCTCATTTTATTGTATTGTAAGCTCCAGCGAACCCATATCACAGGAGAGCGACGCCGTGTGCTCCGCTCCCGCGTTTTGGGGCTCATAATCTGCGGAAATAGAGGAGTAATCACGTCCGTTCACCGTAAGCTCACCCATATCACAGGAAAGCTCATACCGATAGGCAGCGGCGTCCCCCGCAAGCGTAAGCGCAACGTTTCCCATGGAGCTTTTTGCCGTGATGCTGCCATCTGCCGCACCCTCAACCGAAACGTTTCCCATGTCACAATCAATCTCCAGATCCTGATAAGCTCCGCCCGAAAGCTCTGCGTTTCCTGTATCTACCAGGACAATCGTCTCCCCCGTCACCGTAAAAGCCTCTAAAATGGCGCTTGCCGCATCCACCGTCACCGTAAGCTTCTCACAGCGCATGTCCGCCAGAGAAAGCTGCGCCTTTGCTGCGTCAAACTCCAGCCTTACATCAGAAAGCGCAAGCCCTGACGGAAGCTCGATCAAAAATTCTGCATTGGAACGATCGCTCCAAGCTCCCGAACGGTTGTATGCAATCGTAAGCGTGCCGTCCTCTGTGACAGCTCCCTTATAATCCTGCTCCCTTCCACGATACATATGCACTACAACAGTGTCTGTCCGAGAGCCTTCCTCCACATGCACCTCTGCCGCCTCCATATCAATTTGCAGATTTCTGATCCCAGCTGTCTCATAGGTATAGGAAACGCTGCTGTCCCCCTCTGTTTCCCCGTCTGCCTCCGAATAATAAATACCATCCAAGCCGATATGCCAGTTTCCATAGGTCACTCCCGTATGCAGAAGCTCACGGATGCCTCCGCCCATAACGGATGCAAGAATGCAAAGCAGGATTCCTGTCCCCGCAAGGACTCCCGCAAGAATCAGACTTATCCTCGTAAATGTTTTCATGCTCCGACACGCTCCTTTCTTTTCTCAAACGGCTTTTTGCAAAGATGGTAAATTCCTCTGACTGCCCACGGCAAAAAGCTCCCGCACACGACAACCACCAGAAGCAGCGCCAGTATTCCGATTGCAAGGACCAGACAGCCGCCTCCGATCAAGCCGATGCCAACCGCCGGATCTGCACCGAAGATCAGTGAAATCCCTGCGCCGATCAAAACAACACCCGTAATTAATAAGGACGCCATGACTGCCACCGAGGCAAGCGCGATCCCAACCGCCATTGCCGCTGCAGCAAGCGCAAGACTGATGAGCAGAAGCAGAAGCGTAAGCCAGATCGGGGAGGTAATCACCGCTGCCGTGACCACGAGCGCCACCATGCCTGCACTCCGTTCCTTTGTACGTCTTTTTGTCATCCCGCTGACTGCATCGTTGATATTCCGGTAATATTCTTCATCTCTATTTGCAAACGTATTATAATATTTCCCGTCATCTGCACCCTTTTTTTCGGGATCAATCCCAAAATCCTTTAAAATACTCTCCGCCGCCTTCTGTGGGGATTCCAGCTTTGCAAGCACCTCCTGCTCGTCCTCCTCCCCCGCATCCTCAAAATAGCTTCTGTAAAACGCGACTGCATCTGCCCGCTCCTCCTCTGAAATTGCCGAAAGAAGCTGCTCTAATTGCCGCAAAAATTCTTCTTTATTCATCTTTTCCTCCATTCTAACGCCTCCCGTACCAAAACCCGGCATTTGCTACACATCTGTCTCTGCCTGCTCCTCGCAAAATAACTCCGAAATCTTAGCGGAATATTCCTGCCATTCTCTGCGGTATTCCTGCAGCCTTTCCGTGCCCGCTTCCGTAATCTGATAGTAACGCCTGTTCCTCCCGCCGCATTCCCTGTCGTATACACGCAGACAACCGCTTTTTTGCAGCCTCCGCAAAACGGGATACAGCGTTGATTCCGACACGTCGATCGCCGCCCTGACGTCCTGTGTGATCCGGTAACCATACGTTCCCTCCTCATCCTTTGAGACAACTGCCAAAACGATTGCATCCAAAAGCGCAGCGCCCGTGTTAAATACCATGCCCTCACCTCCTGCCTATCTATATATTTGTTTTTATAATATCATTTCTTTTACAATACTATATAATATATAGTATTGTATTGTCAATAGGATAGGGAATGCAATTTCCTATCAATCGGGTAGGAGGTAGATAATTATTTTTATCTACCTCCCATACCACCGTACGTACCGTTCGGTATACGGCGGTTCTTTAGTTTTCACATATTTTCA
>Avalanche_p1__coassemble_1361_pt1 | contig 14432 bp, 13 predicted proteins | sample Avalanche_p1__metabat2_low_PE_018 | metagenome-assembled genome bin Avalanche_p1 | reverse complement strand
GGGCTTTCCCGCAAACACGGCGCTCTTTCCGTAAAATGCCCGGTCTAAAAATGATGTGAGCGCGCCGGATGCCGCCGCATAATGTACCGGAGAACCAAAAATGAACCCGTCTGCCCCCCTTGCTTTTTCGACAAAATCGTTCACCCCGTCCTGCATAAAGCATTTTCCTGTCTTTAAGCATGCACCGCAGCCGATACAGCCGGAGACTGCCGCCGTGCCAACCTGTATGATTTCCGTTAAGACGCCGCACTCCTCCAACACGGACGCCACCTCATATAACGCCGTATAAGTACAGCCATCCGCCTTCGGACTGCCATTCACCAATAATACCTTCATATACCTACCCTCCACTCTCTACAGCTGTAACAGCAGACGCTCCGTTTCAAAGAGCTCCTCAAATTGCAGCGCGTCTGCCAAAAATTCCATATTTTCCTCGGAATGCTCCACCTCTCTCGCATAGATTTTCGCCGTATCAATGCGGTCCTCTTTTGAAAATTTTCCATGACGCACCCAGCGCGCCACATCCATATCCCGGATCATAAGCACGCTCAACACCGCAAACTTTGCTCTCTGCAAAAGGTTTGCATCATAATAGGCGCGCATCAGATAACGGTTTGTAAAATACACCAGAAGCTGCTCATATTCATATTCTCTCTCTTTCATTTCTTTTAGAAACTGCTTCTGCCTGATCCGGTAGTTATCCTCACAAAAGGAGGAAGCAAGCAGCTCTTTCTCCCCAAGCCACTTCTCATCCAAAACCTCCAGTTCATCATAAATCCTCAGCCGCCCTAAAAAATCTGCGTATGCCTGCGTCTCATTTTCTTCCCATTGCTCCGTCACGCTGCTTTCTCCTGCGCCGTATAAATTTTTCTGCTGCTTTTCACAATACCGCAGATATTCCGCTGCCCGCTCAAACACTCCTTTGCTCCTGTCTTGCAGGATTGAAACAGCTCTTTCTCTGACCGTCTCCAGACGATGCGCCTCTACAGCCGGTCTCTCATCCTCCTCCCAGTCCTGCTCGCTGCTATCTCCGGGTTCTCCATAGGTCTCCCAGACGATTTTTTGATCCGATGAAAAAATCAGCCGCCCAACCTCCTCACACGCAAGACTTAACACCTTCTCTGTCGCATCCTCATATTCGATCGTAAAGCGCGGAAATTCGGTACAGACCTCACAAAGCGCCTCCTCCCCCAGCTCTATGCAGATGTCGCAAAGTCCCTGCCTGTTTAAAAATGGGCAGAAACGATTTTTAAGCAGCGCGAAGCTGCGGCAGCCATCCGCAAAGACCATGTGCTCTCTTAATCGATCTCCAAATGCCCCCTTTACCTGCTCATAATAAGCTGCCGTATCCTCATCAATATCAAGCTCCCAGCCGATGCAGCAGCTGTCCGCACACCGGTCTGCAGTACAGCGAAATTCTTTATAATAAGACGGTACTCTTAAAATCATATGCGCTCCTTTAAAAATTTCTACTACGAAATAAGACTTTTCATCGGAACGGATCCAAAAAGGGAAATCCGCCCCGATAAAAAGTCTTATGCTTCTCTAAAATAATTGCTCAGCATATAGCCGACACACCATACGCCCCCGGCAAGCGACAAATAGATAAAGCCCTGCATAACCTCCATGCACAGTCTGCCAAGCGTCAGGCAATCCTGCCTATATGCCAAAAAAATTTCAAAGACCGGTCCTGTCAGAAGCATCCAGCCGCCCACATAACACCAGCCTAAAATCCCCGAAAGATAAAACAGCACCGAGAGCCATGCTTTCCATGTTGTCTTCATATCAAAATCTCCTTCATAAAAGATGCCGAAACGGCAAATTAAAATGATGTTTGCGAGATTTATTATAACATTCTTCGACAAAAATTGCAAAGCGCTCTACCCGATTTCAAGAATCTCTCCTGTCTTACAATAATGCGTGCAGTCAATGATCCTCTGGTTTGCGGAGCCCTTAAATTTCAAGGAAATATCCTTCTGCTCCAGCAGAAACGGACCGTCTACCAACACGTCGATCTGTTCCAAAAATTCCCTCGTAATTTCCGTGTGGCATTTTCCGCCCGACACAAAATCCTGCTCCAGCACATAGCCGGTATACGCCCAGATGTCCTTCTTTGGAAAACGCTTTCTCACCTCTCTGATAAAAGGAAAAAGCTCCGCTTGATTTTCCGGCTCAAACGGATCGCCGCCAAGCAGCGTCAGTCCCCTGACGTAATCCGGCTCTAAGGAGCTCAGGATCTCTGCCTGCTCCGCTTCCGTAAACGGTCTTCCGTACGCAAACGACCATGTCTCCGGCTGAAAACAGCCCTCGCAGTGATTTCTGCAGCCGGAAACAAACAGGACGGTCCGTATGCCTGTTCCATTTGCAATATCGCAATACTTAATCGCTGAATAATTCATACCGCACGCCTCTCCTCTATAAGTGCAGCACACGCTCCTTGATCTCCTGCGTTCTTCCCTGATTCCAGTACTGTGTTCCGATATATCCGCAGGTTCTTCGCGCAACACTCATCTTCGTCTGGTCACGGTTGCCGCAGTTCGGACACTCCCACACCAGCTTGCCGTCCTCGCTTACAATCTCGATCTCTCCCGAATATCCGCATTCCATGCAGTAATCACTCTTGGTATTTAGCTCGGCGTACATGATGTTCTCATAAATATACTGCATCACCGAGAGCACTGCCTCCAGATTATTCTGCATGTTCGGCACCTCAACATAGCTGATCGCGCCGCCCGGCGATAACTCCTGAAACTGCGATTCAAATTTCAGCTTGTCAAAGGCATTGATCTCCTCCGTCACATGCACATGGTAGCTGTTCGTAATATAATTTCTGTCTGTCACGCCCTCGATCACGCCAAAGCGCTTCTGCAGACATTTTGCAAACTTATAGGTCGTGGACTCAAGCGGCGTTCCATACAGGCTAAAATCTATGTTGTGCTTTTTCTTCCATTCATCACAGGCGTCGTTTAAACGGCGCATCACACGCAGTGCAAACTCTGTGCCCGCCGGCTCCGTATGCGAAACACCCTTCATATATCTGGTACATTCGCAAAGCCCGGCATAACCGAGTGAGATCGTTGAATAGCCGTCAAACAGCAGCCGGTCGATTGTCTCTCCCTTTTTCAGGCGCGCCAGCGCGCCGTTCTGCCAGAGGATCGGCGCAACGTCGGACGGCGTTCCCTTTAAACGCTCATGCCTTGCCATCAATGCCCTGTAACAAAGCTCCAGTCTCTCATCCAAAAGCTCCCAGAATTTATCTTCATCCCCACCGGATGAGCATGCGGCGTCTACCAGATTTAAGGTCACAACGCCCTGATTAAATCTTCCGTAATATTTCCTGCCCGGCACATAATTATTTGCATTTGCATAGTTTTCTTTTGTGCGGTCAACCGTTAAGAATGAACGGCAGCCCATGCAGGTATAGCACGCACCCTGCTTGAGCTTCTTCATCATCTTCTCGGAAATATAATCCGGCACCATGCGCTTTGCGGTGCACTCGGCAGCAAGTTTTGTCAAATGCCAGTACTTCGTACCCTCGCGGATATTATCCTCCTCCAGCACATAGATCAGCTTTGGAAACGCCGGCGTAATATAAACGCCCTGCTCATTTTTGACGCCGAGGATCCGCTGATGCAGCATTTCCTCGATGACTGCTGCAAGGTCATCTCTAAGCTGTCCCTCCGGCACTTCGTTCAGATACATAAACACGGTGATAAACGGCGCCTGCCCGTTTGTCGTCATCAGCGTAATGACCTGATACTGGATCATCTGTACCCCGCGGTTGATCTCCTCCTTCACGCGCAACTCCGCGATCCGGTTCACCTTCTCCTCCGTCGGCTCTACATCTGCCGCAAGAAGCTCCGTGCGTACCTGTCTGCGGAATTTCTCACGGCTGACCTGTACAAAGGGCGCCAGATGCGAAAGCGAGATACTCTGCCCCCCATACTGCGAGCTCGCGATCTGCGCGATCGCCTGCGTCGCAATATTGCAGGCGGTAGAAAAGCTTTTCGGAGGATCGATCATCGTCTCGCTGATGACTGTTCCGTTCTGCAGCATATCCTCCAGATTTACCAGACAGCAGTTATGCATATGCTGCGCAAAATAATCGGCGTCATGAAAGTGGATAATCCCCTTCTCATGCGCTTCTACAATATCGGGCGGAAGCAAAAATCTTCTCGTGATGTCCTTACTGACCTCCCCCGCCATGTAATCGCGCTGCACACTGTTTACGGTCGGATTCTTATTGGAATTCTCCTGCTTTACTTCTTCATTATTACATTCAAGCAGACTTAAGATCTGTTCATCTGTGGAATTTGACTTGCGGACAAGCTCTCTCTTATAGCGATATGTAATGTAGTTGCGGGCAACGTTAAACGCATGCTGGCTCATGATCTGGTTTTCCACCATATCCTGGATCTCCTCCACGCTCGGCGAACGCTTCATATTCTCGCACGCCCTCTCCACATTCGCAAGGATGCTCTGTATTCTTTCTTCACTCAGCTTCTCGTAATCGATGACGCTGTCATTCGCCTTGCGGATCGCCGCCTCAATCTTCCTCAGATCAAAAACATCTTCACTTCCGCTTCTTTTAATAATCTTCATAAGCCAGAATCCCTTCCTCCCTCATTGCAAATACAATGCCAACATCCAGACGGCACCTATTTGCCCTAACAATGATTATACAATATCTTGTGTTTTTGTCAATTTGTTTTCTATATTCTGTGGTCTTTCATCATATTTCAAAACTCCTCTGTCCCATCATGCCGCCCAATCAAACGCCATTCTTCAATCACTCCCAGCTTTCCTAGCATCCTCCAACAGCTCAAGCAAGCGCTCTTTGACCAATCCCGGGTCTGCCTTCCCTCCGGTAGCCCTCATCGTCTGCCCAACCAAAAAGCCAAGCGCCCGCTCCTTTCCGCCAAGATAATCGCTCACCGACTGCGGATTCTCGGCTATCGCCTTCCTGACAGCAGCCAAAAGCGCGTTGGCGTCATCAATCGTTTTTAAACCGTTTTCTTCTATATAATGCGCAGGGTCAATATCCTGAGAGAATACAAGCGCAAACACTTCCTTTGCGACCGTATTTGTAATACTGCCCGCATCTGCGAGCGCTACCAGCTTTGCAAAATTTTCCGGTGAAAAAGAAAGCTCATCCGGCGCAAGTCCATGTTCTTTCATAAGACGTATCACCTCTCCCATCATCCAGTTGGAAACGCTCTTTGGTCTTCCGCAAAAACTCACCGTCTTCTCAAATAAATCTGCCAGCGCCTTATCGCTTGTCAATAGCTTCGCATCATAAGCCGGAATGCCAAATTCCTCCTGATAAAGCGTTAGCTTCTCCTCGCGCAGCTGCGGTCTCCTTTCCCGCACCTCTTTGATCCATTCTTCACTGATCACAACAGGCATCAGATCCGGCTCCGGAAAATAGCGGTAGTCGCTCGCTTCCTCCTTTGTGCGCATCGCATGAGAGCAGCCCTTTTTTTCATCCCAGCGCCTTGTCTCCTGTACCACCTGCTTTCCCTCCTCGATGCATGCAATTTGACGCTCCCGCTCGCCTTTTATGGCATTTTTAATCGCGCGAAAGGAGTTTAAATTTTTCATTTCTGTGCGCGTACCAAGCGTCTTAGCCCCCTGTTTTCGCACAGAGAGATTAACATCCACGCGCATAGACCCTTCGTTCAGCTTACAGTCTGACGCCCCCAGATACTGAATGATCAAACGCAGCTTTTCCAGATAAGCGATCACCTCATCTGCCGAGCGCATATCCGGCTCTGATACGATCTCAAGCAGCGGCACACCGGCACGGTTATAATCAACAACGGATACTCCCTCCCACTCATCGTGTACAAGCTTGCCCGCATCCTCCTCCATGTGCATCTCATGAATGCCGATCCGCTTTTCTGCCGCCCCTTCCCCGCTCTCTATTGTGATCCAGCCATTGGTACAGATTGGCAGATAAAGCTGTGAAATCTGATAATCCTTCGGATTGTCGGGATAAAAATAGTTTTTCCGATCAAATTTGCAGTACCTTGTGACCTCACAGTTCAGCGCAAGTCCCACCGCAAGCGCATACGCTACAACCTGACGGTTTAACATCGGAAGCGTTCCAGGCATTCCCGTACAGACCGGGCATGTGTGGCTGTTTGGTGCATCGCCAAATACTGTGGAACACCCACAAAAAATCTTTGTCTTTGTTGCCAGTTCTACATGAACCTCCAGTCCAATGACTGTCTCATATCCTTCACCCATCATCTCCTCCGTTCCAACGCGCGGCGCAGAATCTCTGTCTGCATCGCAATTTTTCGATCCGAACAATCATGTTTTTGCGGCAAACGGACAGCGCTCATAGCCCCTCGTCTGTTCCAATGCATATGCCGCACGGATCAGCTTCTTTTCCGCAAAGCAGTCTGCCATCAGTTGCACGCCGATGGGCATTCCCTGTTTATCTCTGCCGCAGGGAAGCGAGATTGCCGGAAATCCTGCCAGATTTGCCGCAACGGTATAAATATCACTCCGATATACTTCCATTGGATTTTTATGCTCCCTGCCAAGAAGCGGCGCCATCTTGGGCGCTGTCGGAGCCAAAAGAATATCATAGCGCGCAAATGCCCGGTCAAACGCCTCTTTAATCAATCTTCTTGCACGCAATGCCTGCAAGTAATATGCCTCATAGCAACCTCTGCTCAAAACAAAGGTACCGAGCAAAATCCTCCGCTTTACCTCCAAGCCAAAGCCCTCGGAACGTGTTTTTTGATACATATCGTCAAGTTCCTCATAGCTTTTCGCCCGATGACCGTATTTCACTCCGTCAAAGCGTGCCAGATTGGAGCTTGCCTCTGCGCAGGCAATGACGTAATATGCCAAAACCGCATATTCGGTCAAGCCAAGATCAAATTCTTCGACAAACGCCCCGTTTTCTTCAAATGTCTTTGCTGCACCAAGCACCGTCTCCTTGATCTCTGGGGAAAGCTCCTCCGTAAAATAGCTGCGCGGGATGCCGATGCGCAGTCCTTTGACATCGGCAAGCAGAGCCTCCGTGAACCGGAAGTCCCTGCGCCTTACAGACGCCGCATCTTTTTTATCGTATGACGCGATCGCCTCCAGTACCGCCGCGCAATCCGACACATTTCTTGCGATCGGTCCGACGGTATCCATGGAGGATGCATAGGCGATAAGCCCATAGCGTGATACCGTTCCGTAGGTCGGCTTAAGTCCCGTTACCCCGCAAAAGGAGCTTGGCTGGCGGATCGAACCGCCGGTATCGGAGCCAAGCGCGTAGCTGCATTCCTCCGCCGCCACCGCCGCGCACGAACCGCCGGAGGAACCGCCCGGCACATGCGATAAATCCCACGGATTTTTTGTCACGCCAAACGCCGATGTCTCCGTCGTACTTCCCATCGCAAATTCATCCATGTTGGTCTTGCCAAGAAGAACCGCCCCTGCCCGCTCTAAATTGCGGACTGCCTCTGCCGTATAAGTAGGCTTAAAATCTGAAAGCATCTTTGATCCACAGGTTGTCCGCAGTCCCTGCGTGCACAGGTTATCCTTGACTGCGAAAGGCACACCAGCCAGCGGGCTTATAAGCTCTCCCGCATTTATTTGTCTCTGCACTTCCTCTGCACGCCTACATGCACCCGCATGATCGACCGTCACAAAGCTTCCGATGGCTTTGTCCTTTGCCTCGATCGCGGCAATCGCCTCACGCACGGCTTCTGCAACTCCAATCTTTTTTTCTTTTATGCTTCTTCCAAGCTCGATTGCCGACAGGCTCATGATGCTCATTGACTTCTCCTTTTAGCTGATTGTTTTTGGCACAAGAAATCCGCCGTTCCTTTGCTCCGGCGCATTTAAAAGTGTTTCCCTGCCTCCATCGGCGCTTGTCACAACATCCTCCCGGAACACATTGCTGATCGTAAAAACATGTGACATCGGTTCAACACCTGTTGTATTTAATTCTCCCAGTTTCTTCATATCGTCCAGCATTTTTCCCATATCACGCCCTGCAAGCTCCTTTTCCTCATCGGAAAGGAATAGCTTTGCAAGACCTGCCACATGTTCTATCTCCCCGTCAGAAATATCACTGTGTGGGGAGCTTTGCGGCGTCTGCACGCCCTGCAAGCCTGCGTCGTGTCTCTTAGGCAATGCGCCCGGCTCATTTCGCCCGTCGGCATCTGTGACTCCCCTGACATATCCGTAAAGCTCTATGTCATAGATACCTGCATTTGTCCATCCTGCACGGATTCTTGTACCCTCGTGTTTCATGCCGCATTTGCGCATCACCCCGCCCGAATTAGGATTTATTGCATCGTTCCTTGCCTCGATCCGGTCAATCCCAACCTCATCCAGCAAATATTTCATCACTGCGCCAAGCGCCTCCGATGTAATCCCCTTGTGCCAATAGCTTCTGCTGATACAATAACCAACTTCCATGGCATTGATCTTCTCCTGATAATGAAACGCGTTAATACTGCCGATCGGCTCATCGTTCTCCTTTTTTGCAATGCACCATATGTATTTGTCTTCATTTTCATAGGAAGAAATCCAGCTTTCCAGCACGCTTTTTGTCTGCTCTGCATTTTCATGTGTCTGCCACGTCAGATATTTTGTAACTTCCGGATCACTCGCCCAATTTCGGTACATAGGCAATACATCGTCCAGCGTAAAGCGTCTTAAAATCAGACGCTTTGTCTCAATCCGCCTCGTTCCTAAATGCTTCACTATTTCCCCCCTGCTTTTTCCTTTCCATAATGCTGCTCACAAAGCCGCCGTTTACTGCTGCCGCACATCTGTAACCGGCTGCTCCAAAAGCTTCTGATTCAGTTTCCGGTAGATCCGCTCGATCATCCATTCCTCCGTGCAGGCATCCAACGCTTCATCAAGCAAAAACCATTGTACGCCGCTGTTTTCATCCGGTTTGATTCTAAGAATCTGCTCCTCGTCCGTTTCCAACAGATACGTCACATTCATGTGAAGATGCGACGGTACATAAACGCCGTTTTTCTCATGTCCGTTCACCGTCAATATCTCCAGCGAAAAAATGTCATCGCTGACGGCACGAATGCTGCTTATGCCGGTTTCCTCTTTCGCCTCGCGCATTGCAACGGCAAGAAGGTCCCGTTCTCCGTCTGCATGCCCGCCGGTCCACGACCACGACCGGTAAATGTTGTGGTAAAGCATCAGCACCTTATCATGCGTCCTGTTGACAAGCCAGGCGGAAGCCGTCATATGCGCCGTCTGATTTTCCCTTGTAAAAATGTCAGGCTGCGCGTCAAGCATGGACAATATCACTGCAAGATCACGCTCCTCCTGCTCATTATATGGATGATAGGCTCTTAATTGCTGCTCTAATGTTTTCATTATACTCTCCATTCTTATCCTAATGTCTTATCCTGATGTACCTTGCCGGAACTGGTATAGTTCCCCCTATTCCTGTGGGCAGCCGTCATCTCCTCTGCCACCACGTCTCTTTTCTTATTCTATTGTATCATATGGGAGGAGGGGCTGACCACCTGCTAGCAGTGAAAATTTGTCTGAATGATATTTTTTATAAACCTTTCGCCCATATGTCACCGGAAAACGGCGCTTGCCCAAGCAGCCCGAAATTCAGTCTGGGCTAAACATTTCTTTCGTGAGCACAAAATCAAAAACTGTTTTTATCGAAAATCCGCTTTCTATTTTCCGTGTGACTGACGACATGCAAAGCGGCGATATTAGGGAATAAATTTTGAGTAAAAGAATGCCCTGGAAAAGCAATCACTTTTCCGGGGTCCAAAAAACATGTGTTTTCTCTGTTTTAATAACCCAACCTTTCCAGCAGGGCTTCACAGCCTGTGACGATCTCCCCATAGGTCACATCGAATCGTCTCGTATACCATGGATCCGCAATGTCTCCCGGTCTGTCCGTAAAGTCCAGCAGCCGGCAGATTTTATGCTCCGGGTCGTTTCCAAATTCCCGCATCATATTGCGGATGTTAAAGTTCTCCATGGCGATCAGATGATCATACTCCTCATAGTCGCTGCGGCAAATGCGACGCGCCGTCTTATCAGACAGACCATAATCCGTCTCGCGGCTTGTCCCGATTCCATGTCGGGCGAGCTCCGCCTTCGCCGAAGGATAGACGTGGTTTCCGATTTCCTCGCTGCTTGTTGCAGCGGAGGCAATGAAAAAATCGGCGGCGATGCCGCGCTTGGCGACCATATCTTTTAGTATAAATTCTGCCATTGGGGAACGACAGATATTGCCGTGGCATACAAATAAAATTTTAATCATATATAAAAACTCCTTGATTTTGCTTGTTTTTCTTGTATTTTCGGCACTTTCTGCCTTTTCTGTAGCATAAAGAATATCGTTGTTTTTTCATGTTTTGACACGATTTACCACTTATCTTTATGGTCATTCTCTGTAAATTTCTCTGTAAAAAGACCCTATTTCTTAGAATTTACAGTACGGCTTTTTTAAGGCTTTCAACCTCTTTTCTCACGTTATCAAACTCAATATGAGTATAGGTATTAAGCGTAACACTTATATCTGAATGCCCCATCAAATACTGTAAATGTTTAGGGTTCATTCCTGCCGATGCGTTATGAGAACAATAAGTATGTCTGCACACATGAGGTGTAACTTTAGGCATCTGCACCTTGTAAATCTTATTATATTTCTCACAAATATGCTGAAAATATTTCTCCCAATGTAAAGCAACCATTGGCATATCATTCTTATCTAAGTGTAAAAATCCAGCATATAATTTACCGTTAATATCTGCAACTGTCGGCTCTATTTTCGGTTTCTTACGGTTCTCAATAATACGCTTAAAGCATTCACACACTTCATCCTGCATCGGTAAAACTCTTACTCCGGCTTCTGTCTTAGGTGGCTCAATTATATATCTCATATCACTTGTTCTGTGCAACTGTCGGTCAATAGTAATGGTCTTTTCCTTTAAATCAATATCCTTAATCGTCAACCCACAAAACTCTGAAATACGCAAGCCTGTAAAAAACAGAATATAGATTGCATCATAATACTGTGAAAAATGCTTATCCGTCCTAACAAACTCTAAAAACTTTCTTTTCTGGTCATGCGTAATGGCTTCTCTTGTGACACTATCATTGACAATAACCGTTACCAATTCAAAATCAAAAGGATTCTTTCTTAACAAATCATCTTCTACTGCCATTCTAAAAGCTGGTCTAAGTACACCTCTTATTGTATGAATAGAACTATAACTTCTGCCGTCCTTATCCTGTAACTTAATCAGCCATTCTTTGGCATCTGATAATTTTACCTTATCAATTCTCTTTGCTCCAAATTCCTCTTTTTCAAGAATATTGGTAACTGTCTTATATCCTGCTCTGGTAGAATCTCTTACACCTTTCTTTTGCAAAATATACTTTTTTGTCAACTGCAATACTGTCAAATTCCCACCATAAGGAATAATACCATCATCAATATTTCTCTGTACTTCACGCTCTTTTTCTCTAAGCGACTTACATTTTCTTTTTCCCTGTGGTAATGGGTCATTCGGCTCTAATTTCCAACTGTATAAACATTTTGCCTTTCCATCCACATCTACATAGTCATATTGATATAATCCGTCCTTACGCTGACACTCTCCGTTTCTTAAAACTCTGCCTTTTTTATCCCTTCTTTTTTCGTTCATTACTCTATCTGCTCCTTTCGTATGAAGAAGCCCTAGTGCAATACCATAATACCACGACTAGGGCTATTTTTCCATTGATATTTACCTAAGTCCTATGTCTATATTGAAGTGGTCTGATTTAAAAATTCTTCAAACATTTGACGCTTTATCATATTCCTACCACCATTTTGAACTACAAACTTATAATCTGAATCTAAATAATCATTTACAATACGGTGCATCTTATTTTCACCAATATTAAAATACAATGACGCTTCTTTAACTGTTAATAAAAATTTTTTCCACATTGGTACTTCGTTATAATTATTATCTTTTTCTCTCAAATACAAATTAATCTCCTTTATTTATCTATTGTTATTCTAGGAAGATTCCTTTGCTTAAAACGCTCCAGAATCCCCTAAAAAGCCTTATTTTGTTTGTGTTTACCTTTTATGCCGCCTCGCCACTAATTGTCGAATATGACGCTGATACGAGCCTAATTCCCTTCAAATAATTGTCATATGCTTCATGCACTCTACAGATTATTTCCTCTGCCTTATCTGCATCATTCTGTAGGTAAACATTGTTATAATTACATTGCTCCAAGATACCTTTTTCAACTCTGGTATAATGACCATCTTTATCTAACGCTTTCACTTGCAAAAGTAAATCTTTCACATCAAGCAATAATGGTATCTGGTCAATCTGCTCCTTGTTACTACATTCTCTAAGCAAATTGCTTTTCCAATAATGCTTACTCTTTGCCTTATGAGATGTAATTAACTCCTTCAGTTGCTTGCCATTCTCAATCTGCCATTTTCTATATGGCTTTTCAAATAATCTAATAAACTGCGAATAGTAAAATTCATTTAACTTTTCATCTGTCAAATCAGATACCAATGTAGACTTAAATGCTTCTTTAATCTTCTGCGACTTTTTCAGAATAAACTCAATTCTCATAATGTTTTCACTGGATACGAATTGAATTGTCTGCTCTAAGTGCTTTTTCTTATCATATATTTTCGCTTCCATTGACGAATTACCTCTATAAAAGGTTTCTGCTTCAATTCGTTGTTCCTTTTTATTGACCCCTAATATCTGACCGAGTTTCTTAAAACTTTTCGGTAAATTATACATCAGCAATCGTAAAACTCTATGATACTTATAAAATTCTTCCTTTAACTCAAATGTGCAGTTTATTTCCATCTCACTAAATTTTAGATACTGCAAATCTACAGTTATTCCGTATTCCTCATAAAGGTATTGAAATACTCGTTTTATCTTGTCCTTGTATTCTTCAACTGTTTTATTCTGTAGATTGCCTTGCGATTTATCTCCTATCACAATATCCATTCTGGAATAGTCCTGCTTCATATATTTAGTTTTCTTTGTTCCGGCACACATAACACCAAACACATTATAATCTTCAATTTTCAGCCATCTAAAACTGCTGCCATCTGCTAATATGTAGGTGAATTTTTCTCCCCAATCAATGGTAACATTGTCGTGTGCCAATAATTTTTCATATTCAATTTTAATAATACGGAATCCTGCTATAACAGTTCTATCAATTCCAATGCGATTAATAACTATACTCGTTGTTTTTTACATCCTTTCATTTTATATTTTGATACTTAGTGAATCACCCTAGACATTTCTTAATGGATTAGCCTGTGTTCCATCCAGCTTTGATAAATGGTACTGGAAAACCGCAATATTCAGTTGTATCTATGTATAAAATTGGGGATTAGTGGGCAGAATTGCCCCTTGACGAACTTATTGAATATCCGTATAATAATAATCAACATTTGTGCGATATTCAAACTGTATCGTACTAATCAATACATACGAGTGTTACCAGCACTCATATACAAAGTCGATGTTACCAGCATCGGCTTTTTGTATTAGCCCAATGAATTTTAATCTAAATCGTCTGTATCATCCGGGAAATTTTTCATTACCCATTCTGCATCTTTTATGCGTTTCTCTTTTTCCTTCTTCTTTTTATCAGAATACTTCATAACTATATGATATATTTCCTGTGTCATTTCCCGTGCATCTTCTACCGCCCCAGTTCCTATTCTTCCCTCGCCCCAAACACGATTTTGTTCTGCAAGTGCAGGAATACAAAGTTCTAAAGCTCTAATCAATTCAAAAATCAATCCTCTATCCAATTCTTGCGAATTAATAATATCTGCATAACGGTCAAACAACTCTATATTATCTTCATACATTTCAATGTGTGTATCAATCGAATAAAATTCGTTTATATTATTTATAACACCTTTAATCTTGTTAATTGTCCGTATTTCCTTTTCCTCAACCTCTATCATACGATAATGCTCAATCGCCCCGGTATCATAGTGTGTCTTTTTCACAGTAACATAATCCTGTGTTTCCTCATCCCAAACGGCATCCTCATACTCAACTGCCGACCTATCAATATAATCATCCAACTGTTTTTTCTCAATGAATTTCTTGTCAAGTTCTGTCAGTTCTTTCTGAAAATATTCAACAGGTATATCAAATTTCTTAGATAATATAGGCAAATACTTTTTGGAAATATTCTGCTTGCCTTTAATCCATAAAGTAATATTCTGCTTTTTTATTCCCAGTTCCTCTGCCAAGTCTTTTTGTTGAATCTTGAAAATCTCTAAAATATACTCTAATCCAATCATCTTGAACCTCCAAATATTTATCAATCAATATTTACGAGTTAATATTAACATGTTTTTATTTACCAGTCAATACTTTTTTCAAAAAAAATTAGAGAATTTTTCATCTCTAATTTTT
>Avalanche_p1__coassemble_1355_pt1 | contig 14522 bp, 17 predicted proteins | sample Avalanche_p1__metabat2_low_PE_018 | metagenome-assembled genome bin Avalanche_p1 | reverse complement strand
GTACGGCAATGCCACGGTGCAGCGGATGTACGGCAATGCCACGGTGCAGCGGATGTACGGCAATGCCACGGTGCAGCGGATGCACGGCAACGCCACGGTGAAGGAGATGAACGACAACGCCACGGTGCAGGAGATGTACGGCAATGCCACGGTGCAGCGGATATGTGATAATGCAAAAGTCTTTAGCTATAAAGGACTTAAAATTAAAGAATATGTATCTGCGGATAGCAATATAGAGGTAGTTGTACATAGTGGAGGAGAAGTGAGATGACAGAGCAGGAAGCAAAAGAGATATTGTCTCTATCGCCAGAAGAAAAAGCGATACTTCCAAATTTGAGCGAAGTTTATGAGATTGCGATTCAAGCTTTGGAAGATATTCAGAAGTACCGGACGATCGGTACAGTGGAGGAGTGCAGGACAGCAATGGAAAGGAAGATACCAAAGAAACCGATGTATGAAGGAGACTGTTGCGATGATTGTGGCAATCTGATATATGACACATGGATTTGTCCGAATTGCGGAGAGCGTTATGAGGTCGATTACGATGACTATGATTTTTGTCCGAATTGCGGAGAGCGCTTAGATTGGAGTGTTGTAGATTGAGCAAGGATATTTCAACTATTTTTACCAAAGAAAAAAAACGAACGCTGCGGAAGAAAAGGCCACTTCGGGCTTAAGCGAGAAAAGGAAACTGTAATCACACCAAAAGATTATGGGATGTTTTTACAGAAAAGGAAGTACAAGAAATGAAATGGAGTATGTGAGTGGAAAATTATAGGGAGGAGGATCATAATGGATGATGATTTGATTAGCAGAGAAAAAGCACTTGAAGTTGTTAAAAGACATATGTGTGATTCGGCAAACATTGAACAAGGAATATTGGAATTGCCGACCGCATACTCCATTGCCAAGGTTGTGAAGCAGATAAACGAAGAAAGAGGCATGGAGAGATTAACAAATGCAGGAACAAAGGAAGCAAAAGCAAGCATAACGATTAGAGAAGTGACAAATAAACTTGCGGAATATGAGGATTTAGAGGAGCAGGGCTTGCTTTTAAGGCTGCCGTGTAAAGTGGGAGTCCGGGTGTATTACTACCATGAAGAAATTGAAGAGGTATTTCCCATTGAAATTTCAACAATACATATTTCTGATATGGGAAACGGAGAAAAGGTATTTCAATTTGATGGCGCATTTTATAATTCTGACGGAGATGTTGAATTTGATTATGAATTTGATTTAGAAGAGTTTGGAGAAACCATATTCCTCACGATGGAGGAAGCGGAGAAAGAGCTAAAAAACAGAAAGTGCGAAGAAATGCAGTGGCTTACATGGAAGAACGTGAAAGAATGGGGAGAAATCCAGTGCCCAATGCTCGGAGACAAATGTGTTATGACATATTATCGGGAAGATGAACCATGTTATTACTCATACACTGCACCATTTGTGCAGGATGGGGAGATATACTACTATAGATTTGATCATGATGAAGGATGCTGGGACGAGAGTACATACTGCATTGGAGAATATAGGGAGGGAGACTGGGGGTAATATGAACAGAAAAGAGACAACAAAGTTTTTAAGTGACCTTCTTATACACAAGAGATTTGGCAGGAGTAGATACTGGGCGCAGGAGGTATCGCTTGATTATGGCACAAGGGAAGTAAAGCGTGTTGATTTTATGGAGTTTCAGCCTGCAGGCGTGGTAAATGTCAGCGGAATAGAAAAGGGGCTCTTCATCTCATACGAGGTGAAGAGCTGTAAGGCAGATTATAACAGCGGATTTGGTAAGAACTTTGAAACAGAGAAAAACTATCTTGTAATGTCAATGCAACTGTATAAGGAACTGCGGACAGAAATACCACACAATGTAGGGGTGATCTGTCCGGTTCCGGTGGTCAGGGAGATTCTGGAAGAATTTGAGGACCCGACACAGCTTGATGCGGAGGTGTCGTGGGATATGAAAGTGGTAAAACCAGCGATAACGACAGAAAGAAGGAGATCAATGACAGAGCTGCTTTTCTGTATGTTACGGTCAGGGCATTAAAAACGATTAAGGAGTGTGCTATATGAAGATTCCAAAGGAAATAAGAGAAAAGATAGAGCAAAGGATAAAGTTAGATGATGAGTTAACAAAATGGTTTGCAGAAAACCTAGATATAGAGGGATGCGATCATAGATGTGCATTTATAGCTGACAAAGCAAAGGGAGAGGAACAGGATGACGGAGAATATTGTGACCAAAGACAAATTACCGGTGATTGGTTCTCTGGGGAATACTACTGGGAAATGGATAATGGAAAGTACTTGTGCATGAATTTTGAGATTTATTAAAGGAGCGTGCTATATGGGAGAGATACAAAGATTACCCGAGTGTGAGGAATTAGTGATGTCGATTGTCTGGAGGGCAGATGAAGCACCAGACTTAGCAGCGGTTAGGGAAAGAGTAAACGCCAGATACGGTAAGGAGTGGAAACCACAGACGGTATCAACGTTTTTATGCCGGCTGGTGAAAAAAGGCTTTTTAAGTATGTACCGGAAGGGCAGATATTGCTACTATGTGCCGCTGATCCGGCGGGAGGACTACTGTGAAAGCATGGTGCAACGGATGTCTGATCTGTTCTTTGACGGGATGGTGCAGGAACTCGGCAATTTTGCAGTGGATTTGCGGATGAAGAGAAGCCCGCATTGACGAGGAGAAGAACTAAGGAGGGAAATGAATGGTGGAATTAGATAGGGCAGTAGAGCTTGCCATTGCAGCGTTTAAGGAGGAATTTGGCGAAGGTGCAAAATTTGAGGAAGGGGATGAGAGGGTTTTTCAGTTCAATAATTGCGTGCTGATTATTGGCGTTAAAAACCGCACATTAAAGGAAACATTCATTGGTGGTTTGCCAATTAGAGTGAATCACACGCTGAAAATTTTTGACAATGTGGAATAACAGGCAAACAGGAGGGCGAATTTGAACAAAGAGGTTTTAAACGACTACATAGATGCATGCTGCAAGAATTTATACAAGGCGAGCCACACAGACGGAATGAAGGATGCGGAAGGATTGACCGAAGATGAAGTAAGAGAGGTTATCCTAGGCGTGAAGTGAATCGAACCGAAGAAGGCAGAGGATATTATGAACGCTCTGACTGCAGTAAAAAAAAGAAAGGAGCTAGTTGGCAAATGGATAAGAGTAAAGTATATTTAGAAGTACCAGAGTTCACTGGTGAAAATGTACCGGTGGCAGTAGCGGCAAGAGTAATGAAAAAGGATCAGCAGTTTATACGCCAGGGCATCATCCTTGGGTTTCTGAAATTCGGCGTTGCATTCAAGAAGGAAGGGAGTAGCCAGTATGATTACTACATTTCCCCAATGAAATTTTGGGAGGAAACAGGTTTCGTGTATGGTGGAGAGGAATGCTAAATAAGCTGTGAGAAGTGCTGAATAGGTATAAAAATTGATGAATAGGAAACACACAGGTGACAAAAAAGCCGCTGCGTGTGATAAAACCGCACTTTACTGTTTCGATCGAGATGGCTGCAAAAGAAGGCAGATTCTAGTAAACAGCCGTATTTAGCGGCTTTTAGAAGTAATTAAGAGTATTTGGGAGTGACTTTTTATGGCAAATAAGGGGTCACTCCTACACTATTTATACATTAATCCTATATGATATTCCTACATTTTGGTGTGTGAATAATCGGTTTACATAATAGTGGTGTTTTGACAAAAGTTATTGACTTTGCGCATATACTAATGTATATTAGAATTAGAAAAAGGGAGAATGTTAAAGAGGGTGTCCCACTACCCATTACAAAGGTGGAGCATTAAAGAAGGTGTCCCGCTACCTATATCCCAAAGGTGGAACATTAAAGCTTAGTGGAGGAGAGAAATCTTCTCCACTTTTTGGCTAAGGAGAATTATGGCCGAATTTGAAAATTTTGGTTTCTATACCATTGATGCTGATTATTTGGAATATCTAAATAACAAGAATTCGGAAGTATATTATAATGCTTCTTATAGGAATGCGATAAAACCTTTTGTTGGTATTATCATAGACATGACAGAATGTAAATATTTTATTCCTTTAACATCGGCAAAGGGGAAACATAAGAAGTGGAAAAATAGTTGTGACGAACATTTTTTAATATATGAAGTGATAGATAAGTCTGTAAATATTTCGGGTGATGTATATAAAGAATATTCCAAAGATAAAAAAATGCATGTGCTGTCTGTCTTGGATATCAAAAAAATGATACCTGTTCCGGATGACGCTTACAGAAGAATTGTATTTGATGAGTTGAGCGATGAACGTTATCAGGACTTATTTGAAAAGGAATATGCTTTTTGCTTAACCATTAAGGATAAAATACTGATAAAAGCAGAAAAAATTTATAAGCATCAAAAAGAAACACAAAATGTAAGGCGTACATACTGTGATTTTTCATGTTGTGAAAACGCAATGAGGGAATGGCTGAAAAGTAGAGAAAATGAAACGTAATCAACATAGAAGTAGTTAGAAGTATTTAAGTGTAGATTATTTCTATTTTATTCTTACATTTTGCTGGAAGAAATGGATTAAAATCAAGGTTTCCTGTTTCGATCGAGGAAACTCATAAGGAAGGCAAGTTCTAAGAAAATACGCATAAATATTTAAAGCTGAATCTTTAAAAAATGCAGAAAAGTGCTATGTTTGTAAGAAATATAGCACTTTTTATATGCGTGTTATTATGCGTGCAGTATGAAGGAAAATGAAAAAACATGGTTGGAACAGAAAATCTGCATTGTTTTCATGAAGTATACGCGTAAATATACAAATACGCAAATGTGAGTGATATTTTTATATTTTGAAGGACAGTCTATTGACAAAAAACGTATGAGATTTTATAATAAGAGCATAAAAAGTAAATAACTCAATTGAGGATGTAACAGAAATGAACAAACCTGAATTGATATCAGAGAATCATTGATGATTTTCTTGATATTGATTTGGGCTTTTTTTATGTATGGAGGTACAGCATGAAAGTAATGAAATTTAATCAGGAGTTTCCGGAGGGGTTTCTGTTTGGCGGCTCAAGCTCGGCAATCCAATTTGAAGGTGGAATGCAGGAAGGCGGGAGAGGGCGTTCTGTGATTGATGATTTTCAATTTACAGAGAATATTACAGATTTTTCGCAGGGAAGCGATCACTATCACCGATGGAAAGAGGACATCAGGCTGGCACATGAAGCAGGCTTGACAAGCTACCGGTTTTCGATCGCATGGACGCGGATATTTCCGCAGGGAAATGGAGTGGTCAATCAGGAGGGCGTTGACTTTTATAATAACATTATCAATGAGCTGGTTTCGTATGGGATTGAGCCGGTAGTTACCATTTATCACTTTGATTATCCGCAGGCTCTGATTGACCAGTACGGCGGCTGGGTGAATCGGCAGAGTATTGATGATTTTGTTGCCTATTGCAGGATTTTGTTTGAAAAGTATGGAGACAGGGTTAAATACTGGCTGACGATCAACGAGCAGGATCATGTGATCCGTATACCGTCACGTATGGGAATGACGGGGGAGGAGGAATACTATGATAAAGCCCGTTATCAGGCAAATCATAATATGTGTGTGGCAAGTGCCAAAGCGTTTGAGCTTTGCCATGAAATGTGTCCGCACGCACTGATCGGTCCGGCTTTGAGTTATCAGCCGATTTATCCGGCGTCCTCCAAAAGTGAAGATGTGCTGGCGGCAAGCGATATGGAGCTGCTGTTTATGAACTATATGTGTGAAATACAGTGTAAGGGCATTTATCCGGTCCGTTTGTGGAAATACCTGACAGATCGGAACATAGAACCGGAGATCGCGGAAGGAGATATGGAGTGTATCCAAAAGAATCCGCCGGATTATCTGGGAATCAATTATTATTGCAGCGGCTGCGCGGCGTATGCTCCTGTGACAGAAGAACATCCATTGGGGAGAGTGGAAGGAGATATCATGCCGAATGCCGAATACGGTATTTTTCAATTGATAAAAAATGAAAATTTGGAATTGACCAAATTTGGCTGGGCGATCGACCCGATTGGTATGGAGTATGCCCTGATAAATTTATATGAGAGATATAATCTGCCATTGATGATAACGGAAAATGGATTGAGCTACCCGGATGAACTGGAAAATGGCACAGTAAATGATGATTACCGGATTGATTATATTAAGAGTCATTTACTGGCGATCAATGAGGCGGTCAATATCGGTGTTGAAGTTTTGGGATATAATCTATGGTCTTTTATTGATCTGATCAGTGGTCATCAGGGATTTAATAAACGCTATGGACTGGTTTATGTCAATCGGGAGGATTTTGACCTCAAAGATATGAACCGTTACAAGAAAAAAAGTTTTGACTGGTATCGTGAAACGATTTGCCAAAGAGGGAAAAACTTATATAAATAGGTGGGGGAGAGTGATTATGTGAAACTCATAAAAGCGTTGAATAATAGCGCGCTCATTGTAGAGAAGGATGGTCTGGAAAAGGTAGTTTTGGGGAAAGGGATCGGGTTTGGATTAAAGCCGGGAGATTTTGTGGACGTCAATAAAGTGGACAGAATTTTTTCGGTAAACTCAGAAGATAAAAACCGCTTGATCGCGCTGATCCAGGAGATTCCAGACCAGTATTTGGAGGTGTCGGAGGAGATCATTGCTTATGCACGGGGGGTTCTGAAGAAAGAAATTAGCGATACGATCTATATTTCATTGACAGATCATCTGTATTTTATTTTTGAACGATACCATCAGAATATTATGCCGTCAAATCCGTTTAAATATGATGTACAGCGGTTCTATGAAAAGGAGTATAAGATTGGGAAGAAAGCTGTTGAGCTGCTGGAGGACGAGTTTCAGGTAAAATTAAATGATGATGAGGCGGCTGCGATCGCTATGCACATTATAAATGCAGAGTTTGATATGGATACTTACAGAAGCATTGAAATGCTCCAGCTGATGGAAGGCATCATACAGGTGATCCGGTATCAGCTAAAGATCGATTGGAACGAGGAAAGCATGAATTTCCAGCGTTTGATGACGCACTTAAAATTTTTTGTTCAGCGCATCATGCTTAAGGTCCAGTATGAAGAAGAAAATCCACTATATGACGCTGTAAAGGAGCAATATCCAAAAGCATATGAATGTGTTTTGCGGATCAAAGAGTTTATAGAAAAAAAGTATATGTTTCATGTATCGAAGGATGAGTGTACTTATCTAATGATCCACATTCAGAGATTGATGAGCAGAGAAACGGAGGAATAAACATGGATAAAAAGCAACTATCAACTGACGTTATACGTTTGGTTGGAGGAGAAGAAAATATAGCAGGGTTAGAGCATTGTGCTACCAGACTGCGTTTTACTTTAAAAAATAATAAAAAAGCAGACACCGGAGCACTCGAGAAGCTTGACGGAGTTATGGGAGTTGTGCAGAGCAGTGCGCAGCTGCAGATCATTATTGGAAATCAGGTGCACGATGTGTGTGAAGAGATTTATGCCCAATTAAAAACTGATTTTAAAAATGTCACGGATAAAGATGAAAGTAAAAAAGAGGGAAATATCTTTATGCGGGCGCTTGCGGTGATCCCGCGTGTATTTACACCGATTTTACCGGTTTTAACAGCAGCAGGATTACTGAAAGCGCTGGTTGCAGTTTTGCAATTAGCGGGAGTCGACACGACGTCCTCCACCTTTGTTTTGATCAATCTGGTATCAGATGTTGTGTTCTATTTTATGCCGGTCTTTGTTGCGGTAAGTGCGTCGAAAGTATTTAAGGCAAATATGTATATGGCGCTGATGATCGGAGCGATGTTACTGCATCCAAGCTTTACGGCTGCAGTGACTGCTGCGGAGGCAATGACGCTGTTTGGACTGCCGGTTGCGCTGGTAAGCTACGGCAGCAGTATGCTGCCGGCATTGCTGGGGGTCTGGGTGTTAAGCCATGCAGAAAGATTTTTTGACCGTTATCTCCCGGAGGCGCTGAAATTTATTTGCAGTCCGCTGCTGACGTCTTTGGTCATGATGGTTCTGATGTTTGTGGCAATTGGACCTTTAGGCTTCTATTGTGGGGAATATATCGCTGATTTCCTGATGAGCATTTATGGTGTCGCAGGATGGCTGGCAGTCATGTTAATTGCCGCGTTTAAACCGTTGCTGGTGATGACGGGTATGCACTATGCCCTGACAACGGCCTTTTTGACAATGTTTACATCAACCGGAGTCGATAAATTTTACTTATCTGCAAGCATCCTGTCAAATGTGGCACAGGGCGGCGCTGCCTTTGGAGTATTTCTGCGCTCCAAAGATAAGAAAATGAAATCAACAGCTTTATCAACTTCGTTTACTGCGATTATGGGAATTACCGAACCTGCAATGTTTGGGATCACACTGCGGTATAAAAGACCGTTTGTCGCAGCAATGATCGGAGCGGCAGCCGGTGGTCTGTATGCAGGGATCATGGGAGTGGAATTTATTGCGATGGCAGGCGTGAGCATTATGGGAATCCTTGGTGTAGTTCCCCAGTTTATGCTCCATATGATCATCGCAACGATTATTACGCTTGTTGTATCGACAGTACTCACGGTAGTGTTTGGATTTCAGGAAGAGCTTCCGGGGGAAGTAAAAGACCATGAAAAAAAGGCAGCGTTACATAGCAGAAGCGAGGCAAACAGAGTGATCGCTTCGCCTATGAGCGGGGAGGTCATGGATATCGCCTGTGTGAAAGATCCTGCTTTTCACTCGGAAACGATCGGTAAGGGAATTGCGATCATCCCGACGGTCGGAAGGGTTGTGGCTCCGGTAAATGGTGTGATTTCCGCACTGTTCCAAACAGGTCACGCAGTTGGCATTACAGCGGAAACGAATGAAGAAATTCTGATTCATATCGGAATGGATACGGTGCAGTTAAACGGAAGATATTTTTATCCGCGCGTAAAGCAGGGAGATTCTGTAAAAAAAGGCGATGTATTGCTGGAATTTGATCTGCAAGAGATAAAAAAGGCGGGGTATGAGATTGCATCTCCGGTGGTCATCACAAATAAAAATGATTATATGGATATTTTTGCGATCAATGAAAGGGCAAAAGTGGAAGAACTGGATGCTGTTCTTGCTGTGCTGGATAAATAAAAAGAGGATCGTGATTCATAAGGGGGCGTTGCCCCATAGGCGGGAGATCACCTATGGGGCAGCGCTCCATTTGGCATAAGAGTGGCTGGCGAAGCGTGTCGCTCGTTGTTGACATAAGAGTGGCTGGCGAAGCGTGTCACTCGTTGTTTTATGCCCTAAAATTGGAAAGAATATTTGAGATATATTAACTTTATTCGCTGTAAAAACTGTGATTACTTTTCAAAAGATCATTGTATTTTTTGTGATTCTGTGACATACTATATTTGGATGAGAATGACGGAGGTGTATGTATGTATCGGATCGCGATGGAAAAGCTATTAAAATGGAAACAAAGCAAACGCCGTAAACCTTTGATCATTGAAGGCGCCCGTCAGGTCGGCAAAACCTGGCTGATGAAAGAGTTTGGCAGACAGGAGTATGCAGATACCATATATGTCAATTTTGACGCTAACTCCAGAATGGCAGAGTTATTCGCTTCTGATCTGGATACGGACCGCTTGATTATGGGTCTGGAGCTGTATGCAGGACGTAAGATCGATCCCGATAATTCCCTGTTGATTTTTGATGAAGTACAGGAAGTTCCAAGGGCGTTGGCATCCCTTAAATATTTCTGCGAAAATGCGCCGCAGTATCACATTGTATGTGCCGGTTCGCTGCTCGGCATTGCCTTGCATCAAGGGACATCTTTCCCTGTGGGCAAGGTGGATTTCTTAAAGCTTTATCCTCTTTCCTTCAAGGAGTTTTTGATGGCAACCGGTAAAGGGCGGTTTGCCGGACTGCTTGATCAGCAGGACTTCCAAATGATTACGGGCTTTAAGCAGACATATATGGATGCTTTGAAGTACTATTACTTTGTTGGCGGTATGCCTGAGGCTGTGCAGGGTTTTGCAGACAATAAAGACTTTAACGAGGTTCGTGAAGTTCAAAAGCGAATCCTTGCTGCCTACGAACAGGATTTTTCCAAGCACGCTCCAAATGAGATCGTACCGAGACTGCGTATGCTGTGGAACAGCATACCGTCTCAGCTGGCGAAAGAAAACAAGAAGTTTATCTATGGGCTTGTTCGTGAAGGCGCCCGTGCAAAGGACTATGAAACCGCAATTATGTGGCTTGGCGATTGCGGTCTTGTTCATAAGGTCAGCCGTGTCAATGCGGCGGGCATCCCTTTGCGGGCATATGAGGATATGAAAGCATTTAAGCTGTTTGTGGTAGATGTTGGACTCCTCGGCTGTATGGCTGGATTGCGTCAGCATACTTTGCTTGATGGAAACGATCTTTTTGCTGAGTTCAGGGGTGCGCTTACAGAACAGTACGTTTGCCAGCAGTTAAAAACGATCGAGGATTTGAATATTTATTATTACACCAACGACAGAGGCTCCTGTGAGGTTGACTTTGTTGTTGATACAGGTGAACGGATCGTTCCCGTTGAAGTAAAACCAGAGGTGAATCTTAGAGCCAAGAGCCTGAAAACCTATCGGGAAAAATTTTTACCCGAGGTTTCTGTCCGTACTTCTATGGCGGACTATAAAAAAGAAGAATGGCTCGTTAATCTGCCGTTGTATGCGATAGATCAGATTGCCCGAATATAATCGGAGGCGGCAGTCAGAAATCCAGAGCAGTGATCCTCCCCGTCGATTCCCGTTTCACGAGCTGCGCATGGAGCAGGATCGTTCCGATCGACACCCGGTTTAAGATACTGTCCAGCGCATAGTAGCCGCATTTTCCGAGCTCGGTGCGGTCCTGTCGGATCGTGGTGAGCGGCGGCGAGGTGTAGGCGCAGAGCGGGAGGTCGTCAAAGCCGATCACGCTGATGTCGCGCGGGAGACGGTAGCCGCGCTGCTGGCACTCCACCATAACGGCGTTGGCGATCTGGTCGTGGCTGCAGATGATCGCCGTCATGCCCATGGCAAGCAGGCGCGGCAGATGCTTTTCGATGCACTGTGTGATATAGTAGGAGGCGCCGGCGTAGGTCGGATCGGTTTTTAAGTCATTCTGCTTCATCGCCTGAAAGAACGCCTTGTGTCTGACCTGCATAATGTGGGAGCCGAGCGCGCTGCTTAAGTAGCCGATTTTTCTGTGACCAAGGCTTTTTAAGTGGGATACGGCGAGCATCATCCCCTCACTGTTGTCGATCCCGATGGAAGCGGTATAGGGATTGGCGGGGATATAGTTGTCATAGAGCACCGTGGGCGTGTGGCTTGTCTTAAAATCCTTCATCCACGGGTCGGTGAGGGAGAAGCCGAGCACGAATGCCCCGATATAATCATTCTGGAGCATAAAGACGTCGTAGGGCGTCTTTTTTTGTACGCGGTCGTTCATCGGGACGACGTCGACCACATAGCCCGCCGGTTCCGCCATTTGGCGAAAGCCGATGATGAAAGCGTAGCCGAACTGGTGCGGCTGCTCGTATTCCATATTTTCTATGATGATGCAGAACTTCTTTGCATTACTTTTCTGCCGGCGAAGTCTCTGGTAGCCCATCTCGACAGCCGTGTCCAAAATTGTTTTTCGCAAAGTTTCGCTGATGTCTGGCGCATTGTTGAGCGCCTTTGAGACAGTTCCCTTGGAAACACCGAGTTTATCTGCAATATCCTGAATAGTAGCCATAGTGTGTGCCTTTCTGACCGCTTTTGGTGTCAAGTGGTAATACACTCTATTATACCGAAACGAGCAGAAAAAATCAAGAATCCGGAACCGGATTGTTTCGTGAAAACCTAAAAAAGAAAAATAGAATGTGAAAAATGCACAAAAATAAAAATCAAAAACTGTAAAAAGGAGAGAAAATCAGATATAATATTGACGTTTGTCTCGTCATGCGTTATTCTGATATCAACGAAACAATACGAAACAAATTGCGGAAATGGAGGAAAACATGAAAAAGCGAGGAATTGCGCTGCTTCTGGCGGCGGTGACCGCGGCAATGAGTTTTGCGGGATGCGGTACGGAAACAGAGACGGAGAGCGCGTCCGGGAAGGCGGAAAAAATACGTCTGATGGTCTGGTCTCCGTCGGAGGATCAGTCGAAGGACAGCGGCGAATGGCTGCAGAAAACGTGTGAGGATTTTGCGGCGCTCCACCCGGAGTGGGACATCACCTTTGTCTACGGGGTCGCGGACGAGGCGACGGCGGCAAGTCAGGTTGCGCAGGATCCGGAGGCGAGCGCAGACGTCTTTATGTATGCGAACGACACGCTCACGACGATGACGGACGCTAATGCGCTGGCGAAGTTCGGCGGCAAGTACTGTGAAAAGATCGAGCAGACGAATTCTGCGGAGGTGCTGTCGTCTCTGGTCAAAGACGGCGATCTCTACGGCGTGCCGTTTACCACAAACACCTGGTTTATGTACTATGACAAGAGCGTATTCTCTGAGGAGGACGTCAAAAATCTCGATACGATGCTGACAAAGGGCACGGTTGCATTTCCGCTGACCAACTCCTGGTATACGCCGGCGTTTTACATCGGAAACGGCTGTACGCTGTTCGGGGACGGAACGCAGGAGGAGAAGGGCGTGGACTTTTCGGGCGAGAAGGCGGTGGATGTGACGAATTATCTCGTCGATCTGGCAGATAATCCGAATTTTAAGATCGATGCGGACGGTTCGAGTCTTGCGGGGCTGCGCGACGGCAGTATCTCGGCGATTTTCTCCGGCTCCTGGGATGCGAACGCGGTCAAGGAAGCGCTCGGGGATGACATGGGTGTGGCGGCGCTGCCGAAGTTCACCTTAAACGGCGAGGAAAAGCAGATGATGTCCTACGCCGGATCGAAGGCGATCGGCGTCAATCCATACAGCAAACACATGGTGCCTGCGGTGGAGCTTGCCGTATATCTCGGTTCTGCCGAGGCGCAGCTGACGCACTATCAGATGCGGAATGTGATCCTGTGCAATACGGAGCTTCTCGCGGACGAGGCGATCGCGAACGATCCGCTGGTATCGGCGCAGAACGACACCTTCAACAACACGTCGATCCTGCAGCCGTTTGTGGCAAAGATGAACAACTGCTGGGTTCCGGTGGAGAACATGGGAAAAGGGATCCGCAACGGAAGTGTGACGCATGAAAACGCCGCCGAGCAGACGGAGGCGATGCATGAAGCGATGAACAGTGATGGAATCTGAGTGAGGGGATGAACAATGTTAAAGTTTAAGAAAAGAGTCAATGAGTTCCCGACGCCGTACACATGTATGCGGGCAGTGCGAGAGGGCGGCGTCGAGACGAAGCTGTCGATGGTGCTGATGGGATTCGGAAATATCATACATAAGCAGAAGATCAAGGGCTTGCTGTATCTTGCCGTGGAGGGGGGGGTATCTCGTTTTTATGGCGGTGTATGGCGTCGGGTTTCTCAGTATGCTTGGGTCGCTTGGCAGCGTTCCACAGAAGGAGGTGTGGGATGAGGCGAACCAGGTGTACCTTTACACGCCGGGCGACCAGTCGGTGCTGATCCTTCTGTACGGCGTGGCGACGGTGCTGCTCACCGCGCTGATGGTCTGGGCGTGGAGAGGCGCGTTAAAGAGTGCGTTCCAGGCGGAATGTCTGGACAAGGCGGGCGCGTATGTAAACACCTTTGCGGATGATTTAAAATCCCTGCTGCACGAGAATCTGCACAGGCTTTTGATGACGCCGCCGATGATCTTTATCCTGGCGCTGACGATCCTGCCGCTGATTTTTATGATCTGTATGGCGTTTACCAATTACAGCAGGATCGACAATCATCTGATGCTGTTTGACTGGGTCGGACTTGACAATTTTAAAACCCTGTTCGACGCGGACAGCGTGCTGGGAAGCACCTTCTGGTCGGTGCTCGGCTGGACGCTGGTGTGGGCGTTTTTCGCGACGTTCAGCAACTACATTCTCGGCATGATCTTAGCGATCGTCATTAACCGCAAGGACACGAGGGCAAAGGGCTTCTGGAGATTCTGTTTCGTGCTTTCCTGCGCGATCCCGATGTTTGTCTCCCTGCTGATCATGCGCACGATGCTCCAGCCAAACGGCGCGGTCAACGTGCTTTTGCGAAATCTCGGCTGGATCGCGCAGGATGCGAGCCTTCCGTTCTTTACCGATCCGACCTGGGCGAGAGTGACCGTCATCATCGTAAATATCTGGGTGGGCGTTCCGTATACCCTGCTCCAGCTGACGAGCGTGCTCCAGAATATCCCGGGCGAGCTCTACGAGGCGGCAAAGGTGGACGGTGCGAACGCGGTGCAGATCTTTTTTAAGATCACGCTGCCGTATATGCTCTACGTCACAACGCCGTACCTGATCGTGACCTTCACCGGAAACGTCAACAACTTTAACGTCATCTATCTGCTTTCCGGCGGAGACCCCGTCACCGACCTCTGTTGTGGTATACTAAAGTTGTAACATTCCGTTCGGATAAACTAGAAGAAAACGA
>Avalanche_p1__coassemble_1222_pt1 | contig 16476 bp, 15 predicted proteins | sample Avalanche_p1__metabat2_low_PE_018 | metagenome-assembled genome bin Avalanche_p1 | reverse complement strand
AGACAAGATCATGCAGCTTGGGGCGGAGGATGTGCTCGTGATCGAGGGGATCCATGGACTGAATGACAGGCTTTCCTATTCGCTTCCCGTGGAGAGTAAGTTTAAAATTTATATCAGTGCGCTCACACAGCTAAATGTTGACGAGCATAATTATCTGCCGACGACAGACGGCAGACTGATACGCCGGATCGTGCGCGACGCCAGAACAAGGGGCACATCGGCGCGGGAGACGATCGCAATGTGGGATTCCGTGCGCCGCGGCGAGGAAAAATATATTTTTCCGTTTCAGGAAAGTGCAGACGAGATGTTTAACTCGGCGCTCATTTATGAGCTTGCCGTCTTAAAGCTTTATGCAGAGCCGCTTTTGTTTGCGATCGAAAAGGATTGCGAGGAATATCTGGAGGCAAAGCGGTTATTGAAGTTTTTGGATTATTTTCTTCCGATGCCGACGGAGGGGATCGGTCAAAATTCAATCATTCGGGAATTTATCGGCGGTTCGTGCTTTCATGTCTAGGAAAAGACTTGCCGAACGTTGATTTTTCGTGTATAGTAAATAATCGTGAATAAGCAGAGCAAATGATCGCGGCCCGTTTTTACGGGGTGAGGAAAGTCCGGGCTTCACAGGGCAGGATGCCGGATAACGTCCGGTAGAGGCGACTCTAAGGATAGTGCAACAGAAATATACCGCCCCGCTTTTAAAAGCGGAAAGCTGTTTCACAGCTTTGGAGCATCTACCTTCAGATGCTCCGGTAAGGGTGGAAGGGCAGTGTAAGAGACTACCGCCTCTCTGGTAACAGGGAGGGCATATGTAAACCCCATCTGAAGCAAGACCGAATCAAAGCGCATACGTGGCCCGCCAGCTTTAGGTAGGTCGCTTGAGGTGGCTGGCAACAGTCATCCTAGATAGATGATCATTCCCCCGTCTTTGACGGGGTGACATAACCCGGCTTATCGCTCTGCTTATTTTTAGACCTTAATCAGATCAGGATGGTTAGGGTCTTTTGTATATTTCTAATCAAAGTATAAAATGTTTGTTAAAAGAGAATAGAAATATTGACAGAAAATTTTCGTGCGATTACCATAAGGAAAGACAATGGAAGGGGATGGAAATCGTATGAGAGAGAAATTGCAGAGATTTATGCTGGGAAGATACGGAGCGGATGAGCTGGGACGGATGTTGAATATCGTTGCATTGGTGTGTATCGTGCTCTCCATGTTTTTTACTCGGATTCCCGTTTTAAATATGCTGCTGTCGTGGGGCGGACTTGGTCTAGCCGTCTATACCTGCTTTCGCCTGTTTTCGAAGAATGTAGCAAAACGCTATGAGGAAAATCAGCATTATCGGACGTTTCGTTATCAGATGGTGACAAAATGGGATGCGAAGAAGAAGCAGTTTGCGCAGAGAAAGACTTATCGGTTTTATAAGTGCCCGCAGTGCAGCCAGAAGGTACGTGTACCAAGGGGCAGGGGAAAGATATGTATTACATGCCCGAAATGTAAGAACGAGTTTATCAAAAAGAGCTAGGAGCTGTGAGATGTTTGGTTATATCAATATCAACCAGAAGATCATGACGGAGGAAGATAAAAAGGCATATCGGGCATATTACTGCGGGCTTTGCCGGAGACTGAAGTCCAGCTGTGGTGCAAAGGGGCAGATGCTTCTTAATTATGATATGACGTTTCTGGTTGTTCTTTTAACGGGACTTTATGAGCTTGACAACGAGGTCTCTGAGATTACCTGCGCGCTCCATCCGACGAAGCGTAAGACGCTGTGGATCAATGAGGCGACGGATTATGCGGCGGACATGAATGTGATCCTTGCCTATCATAATCTGATCGACGACTGGAAGGATGATAAGTCCTATTCCAAAAAAGCATTTGCAAAAATGCTGGATAAGGATTATGCTCGTATTGTACAGAATTATCCGAGACAGGCAGCCGCGATCGAGGAGTATATGAAAAAAACAGAGGAGACCGAGAGGCGCGGCGAGAAGAATCTGGACGCTGTGGCAGGGCTTTCCGGCGAGATGTTAGGAGAGGTCTTTTGCTGGCGTGAGGACGAGTGGGCGCGTGAACTTCGGACACTCGGTTTTTATATGGGGAAATTTATTTATCTGATGGATGCGTATGAGGATTATGATGCGGACATGCAGAAAGGGGCGTACAATCCCCTGATCTTGCAGATGAAAGAGCGGGATGAGGATATGGATACCTTTATACGTCTGCTGTTGACAAGCATGATGTCGGAGTGCGCGAAGTCCTTTGAGCGTCTGCCGATTTTGCTGCACGCGGATATTTTACGAAATGTACTCTATTCCGGCGTTTGGTCAAAGTATGAGTTTCTTCAATTAAAGAAGAAAAAGGCGGAAGAAAAAGCCAAAAAGAAAGCACGGAAATAGCGAGGTTATAGTTTATGATAAATCCATATCAGGTACTGGGAGTCTCCCAGAGCGCCTCGGATGAAGAAATAAAAAAGGCATACCGCAATCTGAGCCGGAAATACCACCCCGACGCCAATATCAATAATCCGAATAAGGCGCAGGCGGAGGAGCGGTTTAAGGAAGTGCAGCAGGCGTATGACCAGATCATGAAAGAAAAGCAGCAGGGCGGCGGTTACGGCTATGGCGGTTATCGTACGGGAAATACCAGCAGTCGGAGTTACTATGGCGCAGGTTCCTATCAAAGGGGCGCGGAGTCTGTACAGATGCGCGCTGCGTGGAATTATATCGTGAACCGTCATTTTGCGGAAGCGTTAAATGTGCTGAACAATATTCCGTTTGGAGAGCGCGGCGCAAGGTGGTATTATTACAGTGCGGTAGCCAATCAGGGAGCGGGGAATAATATCCGTGCGATGGAGGATGCAAGGCGGGCGGTTGAGATGGAGCCGAGCAACATGGAATATCGTCAGTTTCTGCAGCATCTGGAGTATGGCGGCACATGGTATACCAGTATGGGAAGCGGTTACGATAGGCCGTACGCAAGCACCGGAAACTGGTGTCTTAGCATACTGTGTCTGAAAATGTTTTGCGATTGCTGCTGCCCGTGTTAAGATCAGGGAGTAATTTCCAAACGAGTATATCCGGCAGGGATCAAAAGAGGATCGGAAAGTGAAATGATAGAAGAAAATGCATTATTTCAGGGAATTGAAAAAGCGGAGCTTGAGCGGATGCTTGCGTGCTCCAAGTCAAGACTAAAGAAATACCGGCAGGGGGAGATGCTTTTTCAGCAGGAGGACAGACCCTATTATCTGTATGTACTGTTAAAAGGGCGCGTGGCGCTTGTGCGCAATTTGATGTCAGGGCGGAAAAATATTTTTTACGAGGTTGAGGAAGGCGACATTTTTGGTGAGCAATATTTTTTCAGCGGCGATAAGATGTACTGGTACGGTGCAGAGGCATGTACAAAGGCAGAGATTTTAGAGATTCCGATGGAATACTTCACTTGTTTTTGTAATGAGGCGTGTGAGCATCATAAGCAGCTTTTGCAGAATATGCTCAATATCCTCTCGCAAAAGGAGTGGACGACGATGCAGAAAATGCATATCCTAAGTCCGACCTCCTTAAAAGGGAGGATCGCGATCTGGCTGTTAGAGGAGGCGGATGCCAAGGGCGTTGTGAAGCTTAAGATGAATCGGGAGGCGCTTGCAAATTATCTGGGAGTTGCCCGTCCGTCTTTGTCAAGAACCCTGATGAAGCTTCAGGAGGAGGAGGTCATTGAGGTCGGAAAGAAAGAGATTCGTATTTTAAATAAAGACTTTTTGGATGATTTTTACAATTAAGAGAAAATATGTAACTATGGTTACATACTTTCTCTTATTTTTTTGGTAAAAATGTGTTAGATAGAAAAAATTGAAAACATTTTTTTGGTTAAAATGCAAACGCTAAAAGGCGTTATGTACAGGAGAAGGAGGCAAATGTTATGTTTTATGCAACATCAAAGGAGCACGAGGAGCTGAGAGCAAAGGTTCGGGCATGGGTCGAGAAGGAGATCAAACCAATCGCATTTATGCTTGACAAGAATAATGAGTTCCCGAGAGAGCAGATCAAAGAGTTCGGAAAGATGGGATTGTTAGGAATTCCTTATCCGAAGGAGTACGGCGGACTTGGAAAGGACATCATCAGCTATGCGATCGCAGTTGAGGAGCTTTCCAGAGTGGACGGAGGAACAGGCGTTATCTTATCTGCACATGTTTCACTCGGAACTTACCCGATTTTTGCATTCGGAACAGAGGAGCAGAAGAAGAAGTATCTTGTTCCGTTAGCAAAGGGAGAGAAGCTTGGTGCATTTGGTCTGACAGAGCCGAACGCAGGATCTGACGCCGGCGGAACAGAGACGACGGCAGAGCTTGTCGGCGACCACTATATCTTAAACGGAGAGAAGATTTTTATCACGAACGGCGGAGAGGCAGATACCTATGTGGTATTCGCGGTAACTACGCCGGGTATCGGCACGCGGGGAATCAGCGCGTTTATCGTGGAGAAGGGCTGGGAAGGATTTACGATCGGCGATCATTATGATAAGCTTGGTATCCGTTCTTCCGCTACGGCGCAGCTGTTATTTAACGATGTAAAGGTTCCGAAGGAGAACCTGCTCGGCAAAGAGGGACAGGGCTTTAAGATCGCGATGAATACGCTTGACGGCGGACGTATCGGAATTGCAGCACAGGCTCTTGGAATCGCGCAGGGCGCTTATGAGGCGGCTGTAGAGTATGCAAAGGATCGTGAGCAGTTTAACGCGCCGATCGCGCAGCTTCAGGCAATTCAGTTTAAGATTGCGGAGATGGCGACAAAGATCCGTGCAGCAAGATTTCTTGTTTACAGCGCAGCGGAATTAAAGGAGCACCATGAGCCGTACGGAATGGAAGCCGCTATGGCGAAGAAATATGCATCGGACATCTGTCTTGAGGTTGTAAACGATGCGCTTCAGATTTTCGGAGGAAACGGTTACTTAAAGGGTATGGAGGTTGAGCGCTTCTACCGTGACGCGAAGATCTGTACGATCTATGAGGGAACGAATGAGATCCAGAACGTTGTCATCGCTTCCCACATTCTCGGAAAAGCAGCAAAGGCAACGGCAGCTCCGGTAAAGGGCAAGAAGAAAGGACCTATCACGGGAAGCCGTAAGAAGATGATCTTAAAGGACGGCAGCGCGAAAGAAAGAGTTCAGACACTTGTGGAAGCATTAAAGGCAGACGGTCATGATTTCACAGTCGGAATCGACATCAATACACCGATCATCGAGGCAGAGCGTGTAGTCAGCGCCGGCAGAGGTATCGGAAGCAAGGAGAACATGAAGCTCGTGACAGATCTGGCAGCAGCAGCCGGCGCAGCAATCGGTTCGTCCAGACCGGTAGCGGAGCAGCTTCAGTATCTTCCGTTGAACCGTTATGTCGGCATGAGCGGACAGAAGTTCACCGGAAACCTCTATATTGCGTGTGGTATTTCTGGTGCAGGACAGCACTTAAAGGGAATTAAGGACGCGGCTACGATCGTAGCGATCAACAGCAATGCAAACGCTCCGATCTTTAAGAATGCAGACTATGGTATTGTCGGTGATGTAAATGAGATTCTTCCGCTTCTGACAAAGGCATTGGATACGGGAGCAAAGAAGCCGGCGCCGCCAATGGTTAAGATGAAGAAGGCTGTTGTGGATGAGCCGAAGCCGGCACCGGTTGGACGTTATGTCTGCCTTGGATGCGGTTATGAATACATACCGGAGCTTGGAGATGAAGAGAGCGATGTTCGTCCGGGAACAAGCTACAAGGAGCTGCCGGAGGATTGGATCTGTCCGGATTGCGGCGAAGAAAAGGCAAACTTTATCCCATCATCGAAAGAGAAATAGAAACATATTTTGAAGGAGGAGAATTAAAATGAGCTGTGTTAGAAAGGTAACAGAGGATTTATACTGGGTCGGAGTAAACGAGAAGCGTTTACATCTGTTTGAGAATATTCATCCGATTCCAAGAGGCGTATCCTATAATTCTTACCTGCTGATGGATGATAAGACGGTATTATTTGATACGGTAGACTGGGCAGGCTGCAGAGAATTTTTAAATAATGTCAAAGAGGTATTAAACGGCAGAAAGCTGGATTACCTTGTGATCAATCATATGGAGCCGGATCATGCGGCTTCTATGGAGGAAGTGCTTCTCCGTTATCCGGAGTGTAAGGTCATCAGCAATGAGAAGGCATTTATGTTCATGCATCAGTTCGGCTTCCATGTTGAGGATCGTAAAGAGGAAGTTAAGGAAGGCGATACCAAGAGCTTTGGAAAGCACACGGTTACTTTCGTTGCTGCTCCGATGGTTCACTGGCCGGAGGCGATGGTGACATTTGATACGACCAATGGCGTGCTGTTTTCGGCAGATGCATTCGGTACGTTTGGTTCTTTGGACGGAAAGCTGTTTGCAGATGAAGTGAACTTTGACCGCGACTGGCTTGACGATGCAAGAAGATACTTCTGCAATATCGTAGGAAAGTACGGACCGTTTGTACAGCTTCTGCTTAAGAAAGCCGGAACCGTTCCGATCAAGATGTTCTGTCCGCTGCATGGTCCGGTATGGCGCAATGATCTTGGCTACTATCTGGATAAGCATGACAAGTGGAGCCGTTATGAGCCGGAGGAGAAGGGCGTGCTGGTATTGTACGCTTCCATGTACGGAAACACAGAAGCAGCCGCACAGGAGCTTGCATCTAAGCTTTGCGATAAGGGCGTTACCAATGTGGCAATGTATGATGTTTCCAATACACATGTGTCTTATCTCGTATCAGAGGCATTTAAGTACAGCCACATCGTACTTGCATCGGTAACATACAATCTGGGAATTTATCCGGTAATGTATGATTTCCTGCATCACTTAAAGGCACTCAACTTCCAGAAGCGTACCTTTGGAATTATTGAGAACGGAACATGGGCGATCAAGTCCGGTACTCTGATGAAAGAGTATATCGAGGAGGAATTAAAGGAGTGCACCGTGCTTGGCGCACAGGTATCTGTCAACTCCTCCGCAGACGAGACAAACGCACAGGAGTTTGAGTCACTTGCAGATGCGATCGTGCAGTCTGTACAGAAGTTAGAGCTGTAATTAACGAGCGGCATGCTCCGCGCGTTGCTCTTATATCTATAAAAAAGAATAGAAGGCGAAAGCCGGACATCGAAGATTCGCTGTCCGGCTTTCGCCTTTTTGTATGCATGGATATTTATAAATTTTTAATTCTTCGGGAGATTCCCTTTTCCTATCTTTACCCTTCAAGTGGTACATTAGGTTCAGAAGGAGATGAAGATTGTATGAAAAGTATAAGAGAAAGATTAAATAAATGGGAAATAGGATGGGAACATTTGTCAGACAGCTTTTTGCTTTATCATCCTTATATCGGATTTGCGGTTGCTGCTGTGGGCTTGCCGATCGCGATCCTCTTGTCGGTAGCCGCATGCACGACCGTCGTTATGCTTCCGGTGTCCTATGTGCTTGGATGACAGATTCATCCCTGCGACAGATATTTATACATCTTAATACAATCTTTATATGAGCGTATGTTTATTAAGTTCATTTTAACGGTAATGGTGCTAGAATCGCAGAGTAATATAAGTTGATCTAAGGCATCGCAAATAAGCTTTGGGTCAGACATGTGAAGGAGGAGAGATTATGATGGATATTCTGATGGTGGCGCTGCTGCTCGCAAGCTTTGGTCTGGTAAAATTATTTGCCGACTTTTGTGAGAGACAGATAGAGACGAAGGAACGATAAGGGCAGGAGGAAGAACTATGTTACAGATTATTCTGGTGCTGGCGATGTTTGTGATACTTGTCATCCCGATGGGCAGATATATGTATCACATTGCCACAGATCAAAAAACATTTGCGGACAGAGTGTTTGATCCGGTTGACCGCCTGATCTATAAGATATGTGGAATCAAGGGCGGGGACATGAGCTGGAAGGAATATGCGCTGTCGCTTGTGACGGCAAACGCCGTGATGATTCTGGTTGGTTATCTAATCCTAAGAATACAGGGATTTTTGTTTCTCAACCCAAACGGGATCGGCGGAATGGAGGAAAGCTTAAGTTTTAATACGATCATCAGCTTTATGACAAATACCAACCTCCAGCATTATGCAGGAGAGAGCGGACTTTCCTATGCGGCGCAGATGTGCGTGATCATTTTTATGATGTTTACCTCGGCGGCGAGCGGGTATGCTGCATGTATGGCATTCTGCCGCGGACTTTCCGGGAGAAAGCTAGGAAACTTTTTTGCCGATATGGTGCGGATCATCACGCGCGTGCTGCTTCCGCTGGCATTTATCGTCGGGCTGCTTCTCATCAGTCAGGGAACGCCGCAGACATTAGCCGGAAATATCACGGTCGAGACGATTGAGGGAACGTATCAGGATATTGCGATGGGACCTGTTGCGGCTCTGGAATCCATTAAGCATCTGGGAACAAACGGCGGTGGGTTCTTCGGCGCAAACTCGTCGACCCCCTTTGAAAATCCGACCGTTATCTCCAACATGATCGAAATGCTTTCGATGATGCTTTTGCCGGGAGCCTGTGTAGTGACCTTTGGACTGATGCTGCATGACCGGAAAAAGGAAAATAAGACCGGCAGGAAGCCGTTAATGGGACGGCAGGGCGCGGTGATTTTCGGAGCAATGGCAATTCTGTTTGTCATAGGTCTTACGATCTGCGTTGGGGCGGAGCGAGCCGGCAATCCGGTGATTGAGGCGACGGGCATCAATCAGGATATGGGCAGTATGGAAGGAAAAGAGGTACGGTTTGGCGTTGATCAGTCTGCGCTGTTTACGACGGTCACGACGTCTTTTACCACCGGTACCGTCAACAATATGCACGATTCACTCACACCGCTCGGCGGTATGGTGCCGCTGCTTCATATGATGTTAAACTGTGTGTTTGGCGGCAAGGGCGTCGGTCTGATGAATATGGTGACCTATGTCATTCTGGCAGTGTTTATCTGCGGACTGATGGTGGGAAGGACACCAGAATATCTGAATAAGAAGATTGAAGGAAAAGAGATGAAGCTGATAGCGATCATCATTTTGATCCATCCGCTGCTGGTGTTGGGATTTTCCGGGCTGGCAGTCTCCATGCAGGACGGTCTGGCGGGTATCACAACCCCCGGTTTCCATGGTCTGACGCAGGTGCTCTATGAATATGCGTCGTCGGCGGCAAATAACGGCTCCGGCTTTGAGGGGCTGGCGGACAACAGTGTATTCTGGAATGTAACGACGGGACTGGCGATGTTCTTCGGACGCTACATTGCCCTGATTGCACAGCTTGCGATCGCAGGCTCTCTGTTGAAAAAGAAAACGGTCAATGAGACGATCGGAACGCTTCGGACAGATAATGTGACCTTTATGATCATTCTTGTATTCATTGTATACATTTTTGCGGCACTGACCTTTTTCCCGGCGCTGGCATTAGGTCCGATCGCAGAGCATCTGGCACTGTGGATGTAGAGAGGAGAATTGACATGGCTAAGAAGAACGGCACAAAATTTGTGACACGGGATATATTAAAATCTTCCATTATCGGTTCCTTCCAGAAGCTGGATCCCCGGTATATGGTAAAAAATCCGGTGATGTTCGTGGTGGAGATCGGATGTGTGATCACGCTGCTTTTGACCTTTTTCCCAACCTTATTTGGGGGGAACGAGACATACCGGATTTATAACGGAATTGTGACTGTTGTTTTGTTTATCACTGTTTTATTTGCAAACTTTGCGGAATCGGTTGCGGAGGGCAGGGGCAAAGCGCAGGCGGCTTCCCTGAAAAAAACAAAGCAGGATACCGTGGCGAGGCTGCTGCTTCCCGATGGAAGTGAAAAAGTGATCGGTGCCTCCGAGCTCAAGAAGGATGATATTGTTCTGGTTAAGACCGGAGAGGTCATTCCAAACGACGGAGAGATCATCGAGGGAATTGCCTCAGTGGATGAGTCAGCGATTACCGGAGAGTCTGCACCTGTTACAAGAGAGGCGGGAGGAGATTTCTCCTCCGTGACGGGAGGCACGACGGTGGTGTCGGACTGGCTGAAAATAAGGATTGTGGCAGAGCCGGGACATTCGTTTCTCGATAAGATGATTGCGCTGGTGGAGGGCGCTTCCAGACAGAAAACGCCGAATGAGATCGCACTCAATACGCTGTTGATCGTGCTGACGGTTATTTTTCTGATCGTGGTGATCACGCTGTATCCGTTCGCGGCCTATCTGGGAGTCAACATTCCGGTTTCGTGGGCAGTTGCGCTGACGGTGTGTCTGATTCCAACAACGATCGGCGGACTTCTCTCTGCGATCGGTATCGCCGGCATGGACCGTGTGACAAGATTTAATGTCATTGCCCTGTCGGGAAAGGCCGTGGAGGCATGCGGTGATGTGGATACCATGATTTTGGACAAAACAGGAACGATCACTTATGGAAATCGTCTGGCTGCCGAGTTTTATCCGGTAAACTGGGTCACAAAGGAGGATTTAATCCATTACAGTGTGCTGTGCTCACTGATGGATGAGACGCCGGAGGGAAAGTCCACGGTTGACCTCGGTCGGCAGATGGGCTGCGAGTTATCCGAGGAGATAAAGGAGCAGATGTCCTTTGTCGAATTTACGGCGCAGACAAAGATGAGCGGAGTGGATATGACAGACGGTACGGTTGTCAGAAAAGGCGCTTCCGAGGCGATCAAGACATTTGTCAGAGAGCAGGGAGGAAAGATTCCCGAAGATTTGGAGGAAATCGTAACAAGGGTTTCCAATCTCGGAGGAACGCCGCTGACGGTCTGTGTCGGTCAGAAAATACTTGGTGTGATTTATTTAAAGGACACGGTAAAGCCAGGACTCTCCGAGCGCTTTGCAAGGCTGCGCGAGATCGGGATCAAGACAATTATGTGTACGGGAGATAATCCGCTGACGGCGGCAACGATCGCAAAGGAGGCGGGCGTTGATGGCTTTATTGCAGAGTGTAAGCCGGAGGATAAGATCGAGGCGATTAAGAAGGAACAGGCAGAGGGCAAGCTGGTCGCCATGACGGGAGACGGAACGAACGACGCGCCGGCACTGGCGCAGGCGGATGTCGGACTTGCGATGAATTCGGGAACGCAGGCGGCGAAGGAGGCTGCCAACATGGTCGATCTGGATTCTGATCCGACTAAGATTCTGGAAGTGGTGGAAATTGGAAAACAGCTTCTGATCACCAGAGGATCGCTGACCACCTTTAGTATCGCAAATGATATTGCAAAATATTTTGCGATCATTCCGGCAATGTTTACGATGATTCTGCCGCAGATGCAGATTTTAAATATCATGCGTCTGGCAACGCCGGCAAGCGCGATATTATCAGCGCTGATTTTTAATGCGCTCATTATTCCGGCGCTGATTCCGATTGCCATGAAGGGCGTGAAGTATCAGCCGATGAAGGCAGAGAAAATTCTTCTGCGCAATATGGGAATCTACGGACTGGGCGGAGTGATCGTTCCGTTTGTCGGAATCAAGATCATTGACCTGCTTGTAGCACCGCTTTTGTCTGTGTTAGGAATGTAAGGAGGGAAGCTCTATGAAAAGCTTTGGTAAAATGTTAAAAACTGCATGTTTCTTTTGTCTGGTGATGATGCTTTTGTGCTCGTTTGCCTATCCGCTGCTGCTGACAGGTGCAAGTCAGGTCACGATGCAGGCAAAGGCAAACGGAAGCCTGATCGACGCAGATGGAAACCTGACGACAGACCCTGCAAAGGCAGTCGGTTCCGAGCTGCTGGGTCAGAACTTTACGAGGGACTGCTTTTTCAAGGGAAGGGTGTCTTCCATAAATTATAACACCTACACGAAGGAGGACGCAGAGAGGGGAGCGTTTGGCGGTGCGGCATCCGGCTCATTTAACTATGGAAGCTCCAATCCTGACTTAAAGGCGAGGGTGGAGGAGGATCTGGATTCATTTTTAGCGGCACATCCAGGTGTGACGGCGGAGGAGGTACCGGCAGATCTGCTGACAGCGTCAGGCTCCGGGCTTGATCCGCACATCAGCCCACAGGCGGCGGAGATCCAGATTGCAGCAGTGGCGGAGCATTCCGGTCTGAGCGAGGAGACGGTCGAAAAGATCGTGGAGGAGAATACGGAGCATAAGGTGCTTGGGATCTTTGGAGAAGAACGCGTCAATGTCCTAAAGTGTAATCTGGCAGTGGCTCAGGCGATGGCGCGGGAGTAAAACAGAAAGCCCCGGTATTTTTGACAGAAAAAATAGCGGTTAGTTCTGCGGAGGTGTTATAATGGAAGCAGTCATGCTGTTGCTTGTATTTTTTCTTGCTGCCGTGTTAGGATTTCTTTTTATGACAGGAGTCTGCAATTTGCTGAAAGCAGGCACAGCAAGAAAGCATAAAAATCATAAATACAGAGGGAACGGGGATGGAAGAAAATCGTCAGAGCCCAGAGCAGCTGCTCGCGGCAGTCAAGCGAGAGGAATATGAGAAAAACAGAGGACATCTGAAAATATTTTTTGGATATGCGGCGGGTGTGGGAAAGACCTATGCCATGCTGCAGGCAGCGCATGCCGCAAAGCAAAGGGGCATCGATGTAGTTGCCGGATATGTGGAGCCTCATGCAAGACCGCAGACACAGGAGCTGCTGCACGGGCTTCCGCAGCTTCCGAATCTGGTGATTGATTATAACGGGATCACACTTCGAGAGTTTGATCTGGATGCGGCGATCAGGAGAAAGCCGAGACTGATTCTTGTGGATGAGCTGGCGCATACAAATGCCAAAGGCTGCCGCCATGCGAAGCGCTATCAGGACGTCAAGGAGCTGCTGAAAGCAGGGATTGACGTCTATACGACCGTAAATGTGCAGCACATCGAGAGCTTGAACGACATGGTTGCCGCGATCACTGGGATCATGGTCAGGGAGCGCGTGCCGGATGAGGTGTTTGATCATGCCTCCCAGGTAGAGCTGATCGATATTGAGCCGCAGGAGCTTCTGGAGCGTCTGCAGGCAGGAAATGTTTACCGCGGCGATCAGGCGAAAAGAGCCGCAAAAAATTTTTTCCAGATTGAAAATCTGATCGCGTTAAGGGAGATCGCACTCCGCAGATGCGCAGACAGGATCAATATGCTTTCCGAGGAGGCGCGGGTAAAGAGCGGCGGCGATTATTATACGGATGAGCATATTTTGGTGTGTCTTTCCTCATCACCCTCCAATATGAAGCTGATCCGTACAGCGGCGCGTATGGCGAAGGCTTTCCGCGGCGCTTTTACGGCGCTGTATGTGGAAACCTCAGACTTTGCGGTGATGGAGGAGGAGGACAAGAAACGGCTGCGCGGCAATATGCGTCTCGCCGAGCAGCTGGGGGCAAAGATTGAGACAGTATACGGGGAAGACGTGCCGTTTCAGATTGCCGAATTTTCCCGATTATCCGGCGTTTCTAAAATTGTCATCGGCAGAAGCGCAGCTACAAAAAAATCGATGTTCGGAAAGCCGGCGCTCACCGAGAAGCTGATCGCGCAGGCGCCAAATGTAGACGTGCATATCATCCCCGACAGCAGTTCTGAGATGGCGTATCGGGTCAGGCGCGCGAGACGAAAAGCACAGCATGTGTTTAATGCCGCGGATATGGGAAAAAGTCTTGGGATGCTCGTGCTTTCCTCGGTGATCGGTTATGTATTCTGGCGTTTTGGGATGAGTGAATCCAATATCATTATGATGTATATTCTCAGTGTGCTGGTGACCTCCGTCATCACGACGCAGCGCATTTACAGTCTGATTTCGTCTGCTATCAGTGTGGTTGTCTTTAATTTTTTGTTTACTGAGCCAAGATATACGCTGCTTGCCTATGAAAAAGATTACCCCGTTACGTTCATCATCATGTTTGTTGCGGCATTTTTGACGGGAACACTTGCCAAACGCTTAAAGAGACAGGCGGCGCAGGCAGCACAGGCGGCATTTCGCACAAAGATTTTGTTTGATACCAATCAGCTTTTAGAGCGTGTCAAGGAAAGGGAGCAGATCATTACGGTGACGGCGACACAGCTGATGAAGCTTTTAAATAAGGATATGATAATCTATCTTGCAAAAAATGAGGCATTGCTGGAACCAAGGTTTTTTGCGCCGGATGGGAAATCGGCGCGGCACGAGTATTTTTCGGATAAAGAGAGAGCGGTGGCGCTATGGGTGCTCAAAAATAACAAGCACGCAGGTGCGACAACAGATACGCTGTCAGATGCGCAATGTCTGTATCTGTCAATTCGCACAAGCGAGGGCGTCTATGGCGTGATCGGGATTGTCATGCATGAGAAATCATTGGATTCGTTTGAGAATAGTATTTTATTATCGATTCTCGGAGAGTGCGCGCTGGCGCTGGAAAATGAAAAAAATGCCAGAGAGAAGGAGGAGGCAGCGTTTCTTGCGCAAAAAGAGCAGCTGCGGGCAAATCTGTTGCGCTCGATCTCGCATGATCTGCGGACGCCGCTCACCTCAATTTCTGGTAATGCCAGCAATCTTTTGTCAAATGAGGAAAAGTTTGACGAAGAAACAAAAAAGCAGCTGTATGCAGATATTTATGACGACTCGATGTGGCTGATCAATTTGGTGGAAAATCTGCTCTCCGTAACGAAGATTGAAGATGGGAAGCTGAACATCCATTTGCAGGCAGAGCTTTTGGATGAGCTTGTGACGGAGGCGCTGGCGCATATCAGCAGAAAAAAAATGGAGCATACGATTTTGTATCAGGCATGTGACGATATTATCCTGGTGAAGGTGGATGCCAGGATGATCATGCAGATCATCATTAATCTTGTGGACAATGCCATCAAGTATACGCAAAAGGAATCGCAGATCATTATTTCCACAAAAAAAGAGGGAAATCGCGCCATCGTCAGTATTTCAGACAATGGACCGGGCATTCCCGATGAGATGAAGCCGTTTATCTTTGATATGTTTTACAGCGGAACAAAAAACGTTGCGGACAGCCGGCGCAGTCTGGGCCTGGGGCTCTCTCTTTGTCAGTCGATCATTACCGCGCACGGAGGAGCGCTTAAGCTGTCGGACAATATTCCGCACGGGGCAGTCTTTACATTTTCATTGCCAATCGAGGAGGTAAATTTATATGAATAAAACATTGATCTTAATCGTCGAGGATGACAGACCGGTACAGAATCTGATGATGACAACCTTGAAAGCGCATAATTACAAGTATCTGACGGCAATGAACGGAGAGACGGCTATTTTGGAGGCGTCATCGCATAACCCGGATATTATTCTTCTGGATTTGGGACTGCCGGATATGGATGGCATTGATGTGATAAGAAAAATTCGTACATGGTCGAATGTGCCGATCATCATCATCAGTGCAAGAAGCGAGGATAACGATAAGGTGGAGGCGCTTGACGCGGGAGCGGACGATTATCTGACGAAGCCGTTTTCGGTTGAGGAGCTTCTTGCAAGACTTCGCGTGACAGAACGACGGCTTATGATGGGACAGGCAGAACAGGCGATGTCTTCTGTATTTGTCAATGGAAAGCTTCGGGTTGATTTTTCGTCCGGCTGTGCTTATTTTGACGAGGAGGAGATGCATTTGACCCCGATCGAGTACAAGCTGCTTTGCCTGCTTTCCAAAAATGTTGGAAAAGTCTTGACGCATACTTACCTCACACAGAATATCTGGGGGCACAGTTGGGAAAATGACGTTGCATCTCTGCGCGTATTTATGGCGACATTGCGGAAGAAGCTTGAAAAGAATGACGCTTCTGTCCAATATATTCAGACACATGTCGGCGTAGGGTATCGGATGATGAAGGTAGAATAAAAAAGGCGGGCGCGGGTCCTTCGTTTTAAGCTTCTTAGCCGGAAAGAACGGGCATCACACTTCTCGGAGGCACTTTATGTGAAAGAAAAATCTCCCATAGAACCGATCACTGCCAAGCATCGGGGATATGGGAGATTTTTGTTGACATAAGAGTGGCTCGCGAAGCGTGTCGCTCGTTGTTTTTTGTTATATAACTTTTTGGAATGCGATCATGGGAATTTTTTATTTCATTTCCTGCCAACTGTTTTTTAGGCATAGCCATGTAATGCCGATTCTGAGTCCCAATCCAACGGTAGTGGAAATAAAAAAGACGAAACCAAGTGCTGACAAAAGCCTGAGATTGAAAAAAAGATCCACGAGAGCCAGTATGCAAAGCAGAAAAAAGCCTGCCCGCATTTTTAAAAACAGCATCAGGGAAATAGCTGCCAGATTTAGAAACATCTGCACGATCGCAATCATTTCGGCGTCGTTACCAAATAGATAGAATAGTGTGAGAGCGTTGGAAATCAAAAGAATCCAAAGCCATATCTTTGCACCAATCGTCATAAAACTTCTCCTCCTATGTGATCATAATTACTCGAAAATGATAGGTATATTTTACCATATGGCAGAAGCTGCTGCAAGTGCTTTAGGGCTCTTTTGTTCAGTGTTTTACAGGCGTTTCGGATAAAGGGAGCCGCCCTGCAGCAG
>Avalanche_p1__coassemble_1172_pt1 | contig 17337 bp, 20 predicted proteins | sample Avalanche_p1__metabat2_low_PE_018 | metagenome-assembled genome bin Avalanche_p1 | reverse complement strand
GATCATACACTGCCGCTGCCACATAGCCTAAGATTCCCGGCGCAGCCTTCTCAATCCCAAACACGCGGTACAATTCAAACATGCCGATCCACGAGAGCAAAAGCGTTGCCGCAAGCAACACGTCATTTCCCGTGATGATCAAGGCAAGCGCGGCGGCAACAAGAACGATACCGCTTATGAGTCTCGTCTTAAACATTTGTCAATCCTCCATATCTGCGGTCTCTTTTATTATACGCCTCAATCGCACGCACTAATTCTTCTTTATGAAAATCAGGCCAGGGAACGTCTGTAAAATAAAACTCACTGTATGCCAGCTGCCAGAGCAGATAATTGGAAAGACGCAGTTCCCCGCTTGTGCGGATCAACAGATCAGGATCCGGGATTCCCGCAGTATCAAGATACTCTGCAAAAATCTCCTCCGACAGCTCCTGCGGCTCTCTTTTTCCCTGACGCACATCCTCACACAGGCGGCGCATTCCGCGGATCATCTCGTCACGGCTTCCATAATTGATGGCAATCTGGAGATTTAATCCGTCATTCTTTGCGGAAGCCTCCTCCAATGCCGCAATCTGCTTTTGAAAGCGCTCGCTTAGCTTGTGCTTATCTCCGATGACACGGACGCGCATATTATTTTTGTCTGCGGTGCGGATACAGTTTTTCAGATAGCTCTCCAAAAGCTTCATCAGCGCCTCTACTTCTCCGTCCGGCCGATTCCAATTCTCTGTAGAAAACGCATACATTGTCACATACCGAATGCCCAGATCATGTGCTGCCTGACAGACAGTCTCCACATTTTTTGCACCCACCGTATGCCCGTAATTTCTGGGCATACCTTTTGCCTTTGCCCACCTGCCGTTTCCATCGAGAATAATCGCAATATGCTGCGGAATTTTCATAAGCCTGCGCTCCCTCCCTTACCTAAATCTTATCACACACAAAAGGGACACGCACATGTCATGTCCCCGCCTGTCATTTTTATACCGTAAGAATTTCCTTCGTTTTGCTCTCAACTGCCTTGTCGATCTCGGCGATATACTTATCTGTCAGCTTCTGTGCCTGCTCCTCCAGCTCCTTGATCTCGTCCTCGGAAACCTCAGCAGACTTTGCAAGCTTTTTAAAAGAATCGTTTGCGTCGCGGCGGATGTTACGGATTGCCACCTTTGCGCTCTCTCCCTTTTTCTTTACGTCCTTCGCAAGCTCCTTACGTCTCTCCTCCGTAAGCTCCGGGAACATCAGACGGATCACCTTTCCGTCGTTTGTTGGATTGATCCCAAGATCAGAGGTCATGATCGCCTTCTCAATCTCCCGCACCATAGAAGCCTCCCATGGCTGGATCTGGATCATGCGCGGCTCCGGCACATTGACGTTCGCTACCTGCTGGATCGGGGTAGGCGTACCGTAATAATCAACTCTCAGCTTATCCAGTACATGCGGATTGGCACGTCCGGCGCGGATGCTTCCAAACTCCTCGCTCAGGTTATTCATTGTCTTCTGCATTTTTTCATCAAACTGCACTAATCTCTCATCCATTACCCTACCATACCTTTCTTTTCGGAAACTGTCACCTTCGTACCGCTAAATTCTCCCGTAAGCGCATTTACGATGCTGTTTTCTTCATTCAAGCCGAACACATACATCGGCATTTGATTTTCCATACACAAAATCGACGCGGTCAGATCAACAACGGCAAGCTTCTTTTCAATGACTTCCTCAATCGAAACCTCATCATATTTGATTGCCGCAGGATTCGTCTTTGGATCGCTGTCATAAACGCCGTCAATGGATTTGGCAAGATAAATTCCGTCCGCCTCCAGTTCAACCGCCCGGAGCACGATCCCTGTATCTGTAGAAAAATATGGGTGACCTGTTCCTCCGGCGAAAAATACAACCATTCCCTGATCAAAGTATTGATTGGCACGATCCTTGGAAAAAAGCTTTGTCATGCTGCCGCATGCAAACGGCGTTAAGATCTCCGTCATCATACCGATCGAACGGAAAATCTCCGACACATAAATACAGTTCATGATCGTCGCGAGCATTCCGATCTGATCTGCCTTCGTGCGGTCGATCGTCTCACTCGTTCTTCCTCTCCAGAAATTACCACCGCCGATCACGATCCCCACCTGTATTCCGCTCTCTGTGATCTGCTTTACCTGCCTTGCGACCTCTGTCACTGTCGGCTCGTCAAATCCGGTATGCCTCTCTCCCGCAAGCGCCTCTCCGCTCAGCTTCAATAAAACACGTTTCATACTCTGTTAATTTCCTTTCCTGCCGTCAAACAGACTTGATACATCCACATCTGCATAGCACTGAGAGCAAAAGCCCTCAATGACCGCACCGTTATTAATCTGGACGGAGCGGGACTTAATATTACCCATAACAACGGCAGAGGTATCGACAACTACCGGTCCCTGCACATCAATATCTCCCTTGATCGCGCCTGCGATCACCGCTGAGGAGGAGGTCACATTTCCGACGATCACGGAACCAAGCCCGATTTTTACTGTGCCGCTGCTCACAACCTCTCCCACGATCTGCGCCGCATCTGCGTAAAACTCCGACGTACTGCTGTTTCCATTGACCGTTCCCGTCACCGTAAGCTTCCCGTTGCAGCTTACATTGCCGTCCACCTGTCCACGCACATCCAAAGAACCGCTTGCCACAATATCGCCGCGGATCAGCGTTCCCTGCGTAATAACAGAGACCTCATCCGAGACCTCATCCGGCATCAAATGCCCGATCGGAGTCGCCTCCGACGGCTGCGGTGTTGTAGTAAAGATATCTGACATGTCATTTTCCTCCTTTGTCTCCTTCTGGGATTCTCTTTTTTCATCTTCCTTTTTCTCTTCTTGTCTGCTGACCTGCTCTAAAAGTCCGTCAAGCTTTGAAAGCTCGGCTTCCATATCAGGCTCGCCCTCCAGTGTATCCACCAGAAGTTCATCCTCTGTACTAAGCGCCTTCTCTGGCGTGAGATCATTGACTGCCTGCGAAAAATCGTCCTTAAAATCCTTAAAAAATCCCATGTTCTTTCCTCCGTGTATTTATTGGGCATCCACACTGTCCGCCTTCACAGACTGTATCACCCGTGTATTTTCATCAATCGGCAAAAGCTCTGCCCCCATCTCCGTTAACGATTCGATCAGGGGTTCCAATACTTCCACCGTTGTCCTGTCATCGGAAGCATCTTGGAGCGCCACCACCGATGTCTTATATTTTACTACATCACCAGTGATATTTTCAACTATTTCCTCTGCGGTATAGGCGGCAGATGCACTATCCCCCGCCGAAACATTCCAATCATAATAGGTCACACCCTGTTCATTCAAAAACTGTATCAGCTCCTGCATCGGCACATCGCTGATCTGATTGCCGCTCCCGCCCGGAAAACGGTACAAACTGCATTCCTCTCCCGTAAGCGCAAAAAGATAGTCCTTTAGTCTCTGGTAATCCTCCGCAAACGCTTCCTTCGACCGATAGATCACACTGTATCTGTTAGAATAAGAGCGCATTCCAAGCGTATGCCCCTCCTTTGCGATACGGCGGTACAATTCCTGTGACTCCTCATCCTCCCTGCCGATCACAAAAAAGGTTGCCTTGACCTCATGTGCGGCAAGAATATCTAAAATCTCCTCCGTATATCTGGAAGGACTGCTGTCAAACGTCAGATAGACCTTATGTACATCTCCCTCTTTTGCAAGGTTCTCCGTATCCGTCTCTGCATCCAGCGCCGCAGGCGCCGGCTGCTCCTCCTCTGTCGTTTCCTCCTGCCAGGACGGGCTTATAGCCTCTGCGGGGGACTCCGTCAAAAGCAGACGCTTCAGCTGGTCTTCCAGCTCCTTGGCTCTTACAAACAGAAACGCGATCAGGATCATGGACAGAATGATCCAGCCTGCAACGATCAGAATGATTGCCTGTCTCATTTTTCCGATTCGTCTGCGCTTTCTGCGCTGGCTGCGCAGAAACTCTGCTTCTTTCTCCTCCATACAAAACTCCCAAGTTAATCTTAATCCTAATCTATTGTATCACATTTTTACATTTTTCAAAGAAAAAAGCGCAAAAAAACCGTTTGATTTTTCTGCACTTTTCCCTTTATTTTCTGATAATTTAATTTTACTGCAGCTTCTCCTACTTTCCAAGCAGCCATGCAAGCCCCACACCGAGCGCAAATAGGATGATTCCTGCAGCCCATGCGCCGATGCCGGCCCCTGCGACACCGCTTCCGGCAAAAACGGCAACCGGCGAAGCTGCGACTAGTCCGAGGATCGCAAAATAAGTCATCCGCTCATGGCGCTTTAACAGATATTCCACAAGCTTTGCGATCAGAAACGCACCGAGCAAAACGCCGACCCCAAACGGCGCCAAAATGCCCACGCAATACCAAACAGTAGAAAAATCCAAAGTTACCACTGCAATCACAAATGCGTTGATATGGTCGATGATCGGCGTGTAATAACCCAGAGACATCAAAAGCATCGAACCGCTGACACCCGGAATTACCATTGCCGCGGCTGCAAGCGCCCCGATGAAGAACAAAGAGAGCATCGTCCTTGCATCCACCGCAAGCAGCTTGCTGTGTCCCTCCCCCCAAAACTGCATCCAGACGATCAATCCAAAAAATGCCGCAAAAACTGCAAGCTCCGCAGCACTTGGCATCCGTCCTGCTACCTTTGGCAAAAGAAGCGGCAGTCCTCCAAAAATAAGACCGATAAAAAGCATTGCCGTCTGCAGCGGATAGCGTGCAAAAAGATGACTGATGACAAAGGAGAGCCCAACGATTCCCGCCCCCATTCCGACTGCATAAGGAAAGAGCGTCCGCACGCTCTGCTTCCACTGATGAAAAATTCCGGTAACCGCACAGATGACCTCATCGTAAATCCCCATTGATACCATCATCGTTCCGCCGCTGACACCCGGAATGATATTTGCGATTCCAATCGCGACTCCCCGCAATATACTTTTGATAAATTTCATGTACCTCTCCCTTCCCAAGCACGATCTGTCCATCACTCTGATTCCCGAAAAACATTTTTTCTTTTGGAATATCCTTCCTTCAGGCTGCTTCCCATCATATCGGATACCTCCGTGATCGTCACAAACGCCTGACTGTCAATTTCTGAAACAATATCCTTCATCTTTGCGATCTGAAAGCGGTTGACGACAAAATAAATGATCGTCTGCTCCCTGCCTGCATAGTATCCCTTTGCATCAATATGCGTAATCCCTCTCCCAAATGCCTCGGAAAGCGCATCGCTGATTTCCTGCTCACGCGTTGTGATGATCATTGCAGATTTTGCCTTATCAAAGCCCTCCACAATAAAATCAACCGACTTTAACGCGGCACAGTAGGTAAGGATCGAATACAGCGGCAAAATAAAGCTGTGCGTGACAGCCCCTACGAAAATATAGAGAAATACATTGTAGATCATGACAAAATTTCCGACGGTCAGCCCAAGACGCTTCGCAAAAATAACTGCCATAACCTCCACCCCGTCAATCGCACCGCCAAAACGGATCGTAAGCCCGCTCCCTATACCGGAAATCATCCCGCCAAACACCGCGCACAAAAGCAAATCCGTACCCGCAATGGGAGACGCCGTGCTCACGTCAACCGGAAACACATAGGTGATCAGATAAGAAGCTGACGAATACACGGCTACCGCAAACAGCGAATACACGGTAAACAAAAGTCCTTGTTTTCGATACCCATATAAAAAGAACGGTACGTTTAAGACGATCAGAAAAAAAGAAAGCGTCAGTTCATCCGGCGTCAGCTCCCATAAAAGCATAGCTGTTCCTGAAAAGCCGCTGTCATATAAATTGACCGGTGCAAGAAAAATCGTCACCCCGACTGCATTGATAATGCCGGCCAGAAACAGAACGAAAAAGTTCATCGGATGAACTCTCTTGTATTTTTTATCAGTATTATTTTTCATACGCTACTCCTCTCTGCCAGTTATCATTAAAAAAGTGTTCCATAAAAAGAGTTTCGCCTGCGAAACTCTCCGCCTGCGGCGGATCGCATCAGCGACACAGTTCCTCTCCACCGCAGTGCGATTCCCCGGAGGGTTTTACTTTATAGGGAACGAAGTTTCCTATAAAGTAAAAAATGCTGCAATAAACGTAGACCGCGTTTATTGTAGCATTTTCTTTTTCATTGACACAAGTCAAAATTTTGTTAAAAATCAAAGGTTTCCCATTTTCGGCAATCAGTCAAGCAATTTTCCATGGGAGGCAATAACTCTTTGATACCAGTCAAAGGATTTTTTACGGTAACGCTTCCGCCTTCCGTTTCCCTCATTATCCCTGTCTACATAGTTCCCCATCTGCTTTGCAAGCTTTTGACGGGAATGCTGATTTTTTGCAAAAACATGCTCCATTATCGCATTGCCGTTCATTTTCTCTTTTGGATAATTTCAAATTTCCTCAGTTCTATGAACTCTTTGCCAGCAGCTTTAAAAACCTCTTATCATTCATCTGTTCATTTGTTAGATATTCCCCATTATAGAACAGGGCATAAGTTGTGATCGGTGTAGGTGCATTTTGTGCCTGCTCTTTTCTTTGCAAATGGATGGCTTTAAGCTGTACGCCCTTTTCTTTCGCGATTTCTTCTACAATAGGGACATATTTCGCATTAAATGGACATTGGTTGGTATAGTATAAAACATATCCCATTTCATCAATGTGAGGGTGTTTGGCACACTCCTTGAATTTAGGCAAAGAAGCATTTTGATCAAATGGTAAACACCATAACTGAATACCATTATCTGCTTCATCACATACGGTAAAACCTTTGTATTTTAAGAATTTAGAGTCAGCTAAAAATGGCTTTTTCTTCTTGGAAGATAGAATACATAACCCTTTTTTTCCTTTGATTTTACTATCTTCAATACACGCCTTTAATAAGTCTGTTGAGTATCCGTGTCCCTTGAATGAACCTGCCACCCAAAGACAGTTAATATGCATATAACTATCTGCAACAATGGGATTCCAAGCATTTTCAGCAGGAATATATTCAACAAAACACTTTCCTCGTTCTTCGCTCTTTAGGAAAACCAAACCTTCCTCAAATCGCTCTTGTAGCCAAGCCTTTTTTGATGATACCTGAATGTCATTGTTATTTGAAATTGCACAACATATATGCTCGCTCTCTATATTCTCGTTGGTTACTCTAATATATTCCACAAAAACACCTCATTTCCAAATTAGGATTTGTCTTTACCTGCTACAAAACAGCACTAAATACCGCCAAATATCACGCTTTTTAATGCCCCAATAGACTAGCTCACAAAACATTCTGCCACGTATTCACTTGTCTCTTTTTTATATTATAAATTATCCCCCGGCTTTCCTCAATCCCTATTTTCCACGAGATAACTTAAGCCAATTTTGGGGGAAGATACACTATTTTACGTTCAAATTTGGGGCATAACGCTATCCCCCAAATCCCCCCAAATCTCATGATAAAATACGGTATTTATGATAATTTATGAATTTCTCTCAAACCGCAAAAAACCCTTGAAAATGCCCATTTTCTGAGCTTTTCAAGGGTTTTAACCTTTATTCTATCTAGGAAATTAATTTCCCATCTGTGCAGCAACCTCTGCCGCAAAATCTTCCTGCTTCTTCTCAAGACCTTCGCCTGTCTCAAAGCGAACAAATCTCTTTACCGCTACAGGAGCTCCGGCCGCCTTAGATACCTCCTCAAGGTACTTGCCAACCGTCTGCTTGCCGTCCTCAGCCTTTACATATACCTGATCTACCAGACATACTTCCTTAAGCTCCTTGCTGATACGACCCTCGATCATACCATTGATCACCTTCTCCGGCTTCTTGGATTCCTGCGGATCGTTCATGATCTGCGCGAGAAGAATCTCCTTCTCGTGTGCGATATACTCTGCACTCACTTCTTCTCTGGAAACATACTTCGGATTTAAAGCCGCGATCTGCATTGCAATATTTACCAATGCCTCTTTTACAGTATCGTTCACAGCCGTAGTATCAGCCTCTACGATCACGCCGATTCTTCCGCCGCCGTGCACATAAGTTGCCACGCAGCCGTTTGCTGCAACAACCTTCTCAAATCTGCGGATCTTTAAGTTCTCACCGATCACTGCGACCTTCTCTACCAATGCGTCGTTTACTGTCTTGGATGCATCCTCATTCCAAGCCTCTGCCATAAATGCGTCCATATCTGTAGCATCAGAATTTGACGCCTGTACTGCAACCGCCTTTACGAACTCTTGGAATGTCTCGTTCTTTGCAACGAAATCTGTCTCGGAATTAACCTCGACAACAGCTGCTGTTTTCTCATCCTTCATGACAACGGCGCAAAGACCCTCAGCTGCGATTCTGTTCGCCTTCTTCTCTGCCTTTGCCTGTCCGTTCTTTCTTAAGAACTCAACAGCCTCATCCATATTTCCGTTTGTTTCATTTAATGCCTTCTTACAATCCATCATACCTGCGCCGGTCATCTCGCGCAGTTCCGTTACCATAGCTGCTGTAATCGCCATTTTGCTTATCCTCCAACTGAAATCTTACGCTTCCTCTGCCATCTCCTGCTCGTCAGCCTCTGCGGACTCTGCTTCCTCTGCAGTCATTTCCGCTCCCTGATTTGCCTCGATCACAGCGTCTGCCATCTTGGAAACGATCAGCTTCACGGCTCTGATCGCATCGTCGTTGCCCGGAATCACATAATCTAATTCTTCCGGATCACAGTTTGTATCAGCTATACCGATCAGCTTAATTCCTAATGTATGCGCCTCCTGAATGCAGATTCTCTCCTTCTTCGGGTCTACAACGAAAATCGCATCCGGAATCCTCTTCATATCCTTAATTCCGCCAAGGTTCTTCTCAAGCTTCTCCCACTCTTTCTTAAGAGCGATAACCTCTTTCTTCGGCAGTACCTCAAAGGTACCGTCTGTCGCCATAGTCTCGATCTCTTTCAATCTTGCGATACGGCTCTGGATCGTCTTAAAGTTGGTCAGCATACCGCCCAACCATCTCTCATTTACATAGAACATACCGCAGCGCTCTGCCTCTGTCTTGATCGCATCCTGTGCCTGCTTCTTTGTACCAACAAAAAGAATCGTGCCGCCCTCTGCAGCAATATCAGCAACTGCCTTGTAAGCCTCGTCAACCTTGCCGACAGACTTCTGCAGATCGATGATATAAATACCATTTCTCTCTGTGTAGATGTACGGAGCCATTTTCGGGTTCCATCTTCTTGTCTGATGTCCGAAATGAACACCTGCTTCCAGTAACTGCTTCATTGAAATAACACTCATTTTTTTACCTCCATGGTTTTTCTTCCATATGCTTCATCCCGCAAGGCAACCAAAACGGCACCGGCCCGGTGGTCGGCATATGTGTATTTTTGCAAGACAAACGTGGTGTTATCGCACTTTTGTCTCAGAACCTTGCAAATTATACCATAAAACAAAAAAAGAAGCAAGCATTTTTTGCCTGCTTCTGCCTTACTCTATCGGACCTGCGATAATGACCTGTGCAACCTCCTCCATCGTCAGACCATATGGAATCTCATACACACCTGCACGGATGCTGTTGGCATAGCCAAGCTCGGACATATGGCTGCGCATCGCCTGTGCATCCGCGATCAGACCATTTTGCTGCAGCTTCTCACAGACGATCCGGCACACATCCCCGGACTCAACGACAAAACGAAGGCTGCCGGCCGTCTCTCCCGACGGAACCGCAGGTGCTCCATTTTCCGGTGTTTCGGAAGCATGATCCGGCTGCATGGGCTGCTCCGGGACCTGTGCAGTCGTTCCGGCGTCTTGCGGCAGCGTCCCCTGCTCCGCTATCGGTGTGCCTGCGGGCGGCGCTTCCTGTCCTGCTGCCTGCGTATCTGCAGGCGGCGCCACTGTTCCCTGTTCCGTTTTCTCCGTCTCCTGCACCTTCTTCTCCTCCGTTGCCTGCGAGTCCTCCTGCATGACCATTCCAAGCTCCTGTGCCCGCTGCCTGATCTCCTCGTCTGTCATTTCCGGCTTTCTTAACGAAAAACTGATTGCCAATATCAGCGTCGTGACAATCATTCCGGTTCCAATTCCCCGCAAATAATATTTCAGTTTCACGATACTTACTCTCCTCTATAAAGTCCAATCGTCAGCCGCACCTCTCCGATGCCCATGCCAAGCGCCCGTGCGATTTCCACCTCAGACATTCCTTCCTTGTGCAGACGTAAAACCTCTTTTGCTCCGTCACGCACAGAAAGCGCATCAAGTGTCTCTCCTTCATCTGTCTGCGGTATCTCCTCACGATAAGATGGCTGCTCATCTGGCGCCTGCGGCTGCCGGAAAGCGGACTGCTCTTTCAACGGCGTTTCAAATATCTCCTCTCTGGCAGGTCCTCTGCTGCCAAGCTCCTTTTGCGCCGCAAAGGTCTCCTCCAGATTTCGGATGTCCGCCGCCAGACGCTGCAGCTCAGAAACCATACCTGTCAGCTCTGTATGCTTATCATTGAGCATACTGTAAAGAAACATAATTTCATTATGCGCCTTATTCATCTTCTCAATAACCGTGTCGGAATACTCGCTGATCGCCATGATCTTATCGTTTGTTTCCTTGCCAAGCGCCCGGTCCACCTGATCGATCGAAGCCTCTATCTGCTCATCAATCATAGCTAAGACCTTATCCTTCGCACGCAAAAGCTCACGCTCGATCAGGTTTTTTAATTCATTCTCACTTAACTCCGCAATCTTATTTAGTTCTGACGGTGATAATTTCTCTGCGACAAAAAAGCTTCCAATCATAAATATACTGCCGATCAGAAGCAGCATCCATTCTACTCCAGTCATCTCTCATCCCTCATATTTTCATATCAAAATGGCTGCTTGCGCCCGCAAGCTTTCCGCCCTTTTTCTTCTCGTCCCTGCTCTCCTTAGGCTTCTTCCTCTTACCCTTTTCTCCCTCGTACTGGTTGTTTCCCTTCTCCTTCGCATCGTAGCGATAGCCCTGATTCTCCTTCTGATCCGCCTGCTGTACCTTATGTGCAAGCTGATCCTCCTTTTTCTCGTGCTGAATACTGATATTTTGCTGCTGGACGACTGGCTTATTATCCTCTTGCTGCTTGATATTGCCAATGTCCTGCGTGCGCTGGATCATACCATTTAAAACAACCGGCCGAATTGTCATAGGAAGTCCCCCCTTCTATTCATCGATCAGGATTCCCATATAATTTCCCATCCGTTTGCGCATTTTAAGCAGCGCCTTTGTGTGAAGCTGGGAAACACGGGATTCCGAAACCTCTAAAATATTACTGATCTCCTTTAATGTCAGTTCCTCATAATAATACAGCAGAATCACTCTGCGCTCCTTTTCTGTCAAAAGCTCCAACGTCTCTGACAAAACCTTTTTTAGCTCCTCCTCCGCAACAGACTCCTCCGGCTGTGCAAACTGCGAATTATTTCGCGCATCCATCACCGGCTCTCCGCCCTGTTCCACAAACTCATTGAGGGAGATAATATTCGTCACCTTAAGCTGCGACTGCCACTCCAATAATTCTCTTCCCGTAACCCCAAGCTCCTCTGCAAGCTCCTCGTCGGTAGCGTTGCGCCCCGTTCTTGCCTCGATCGCCTTTACGGCATCCTCCAGCCGTCTCTGCTTTTGGCGGACGGTTCTCGGAATCCAGTCCATTTTACGGATCTGATCCAGGATCGAACCGCGGATGCGCAAGCTCGCGTATGTCTCAAACTTAACGTCCTTTCCCGGATCAAACTTATCAATCGCGTCGATCAAACCAAAAATACCATAGCTGACCAAATCCTCATACTCTACGTTATATCCCAGATACATACTGAGACGCCCCGCCACCACCTTCACCAGTGGCGCGTATTCTGTAATCAGTTTTTCCCGCAGCTCTGCGGAAGGACATTTTTGATATGCCTCCCAAAGCTTTTCTCTCTCAACCGCTTTCATATGAAGCCCCCACGTTTCCAGTTACTATTCCTCTTTCTCTTGCTCCGCATCAGCCTCTGCAAAATCCTCCGCCTTCCGGTCTCCCTCATCTGCACCGGCTGCTTCTTCACCATCCGTGGTTTCTTCTTCCTGCGTCTCCGCAAAAAAATGATCGATCACTGCTTTTGCCAGACATCCGATCACCAAAAAAATAACCAGTACCCAGAAAAGCATTTTCATAAAATCAGTCACTTCCATGTGTGCCCGAATCCCTGCCAGACAGGCAATAAAGCCTGCCAGCAGCATAATAATTGCAGGTAATGCTCTTGTCTTCATCTTTTGCCCCATACCCTTCATTAAATAATCTTTAACGGTTTCCCTACAGATTTAATATAAAACTCGCCTGTGTCGCAGTGCAATTCTACAGTTCTTCCGTAATTTAATCCGGTATCCTCCGCCACAAGACGAATCCCAAGCGCTTTTAAGGTTTCCCGCGCCGTCTGCGCATTTCTCGCCCCAATATTGCCAACCTCCGATAAGCCGCTGACCTCAAACATTTTTGCTCCGCCGGCAATCTTTGCGACCAGACGGTTCTTATTCCCTCCGGCTGCAACCACACGCTTTAACAGCTCCCTGATTCCTGTATCTCCAAACTTTGCAACATTACTGTTATTTCTCACCTTCGTACTGTCCGGAAGCATATAATGCACCATGCCTCCCACCTTTGTCACCGGATCATATAAAACAAGTCCGATACAGGAACCGAGCCCCAGCGTCGTAATTACATTCGGAGCCTTGCAGATATTAAGATCTGCCATGCCCACTTTTACGATTTCGCTCATCCATTCCTCCCTTTATGCTCTGATTCCGAGTGACTGCAAAATCTGTTCGTAGGAATCCTGCTCCGGCATCAAGATAAAATAACCGTTGATCATCACATCCGCGCAGATCTCCGTCTGTATCAGCAGAGCGTTATCGCCATACTGCCCGAACTCAATGGCGGGCACGCTTAAAATCGACGCTGCCATATCAACCGCAATATACGGCACCGATGGCACGATCACAAGATTTGTCAGAGAGGAGAGTGCAGAAAGATACGAGCCTGCAATAATATTTCCAATCTCTTTTAAAGCAGACAGCTCCATCTCTCCAAACGGAACATCATCTCCCACATCCTGCATCATCAGCTTATTTACGAGATAGCGGGCGGACGGAATATCGAGCAAAAACATCATACTGCCGTCAATGTCATTCTCCACCTCTAAAAAAATGCCGACGATCGTCTGATCCTCCTCTCCGACTGCCCTTCCAAGCATGGATACCTCCATGAGCCGGATGTTTGGCACATTCATGTCAATTTTCATGCCAAGCATATTTGCAATCGCCGAGGTCGCATTTCCCGCTCCGATGTTGCCAAGCTCCCTCAACACATCCAGATATTGATTGTTTACATCCTCTAAAGTCATCTTACTCATAAAATCTTTTATTTGCTCCTCTCATAGATAGAAAGTTAGTGCGATCATTCCTGATCACACTAACCCCTTCACCTATACGGTTTCTTCCACGATCGCCCCGATCTCCAGCAGTGAGATGAGCTCCTCTCCATGCTTTCCGACACCGTTGATAAATCTGCCGCGGTTGGTATTTCTGTCAATCTGCTCCTCGCTTAAATTCACAACCTCCCGGACCTCGTCGACAATGATACCGATCGCGCCCTTTTCCTCCAGCTTTAAAATAATAATGCGGCTTGCATTCGTATACTCGTCATCCGCCAGATCCATTTTTTTTCGGATGCTCATCACAGGCACGATCTCGCCGCGCAGACTGATGATCCCCTTAAAATAAGTCTGCACCTTCGGAACACGCGTAATATGCTGCATACGCACGATATTGTCGACATAACGGATGTCAATACCGTACTGCTCATTTCCGACCATTACAACGATATATTGCTTTGCTTCTTTTTCCATTACTTCCAGACTATTATTGCTCATGCCATTCACCCTCCATTACATCAATACATTGACATCGAGAATCAATGCCACTTCACCGTCGCCAAGAATTGTTGCGCCGCTGATGATCTTATTGTTATTCATGTACTTGCCGAGAGACTTGATAACGATCTCCTGCTGTCCCATCAGCCGGTCAACGACAAGACCTGCCAGGCTGTCGCCCTTTTGTACGATAACGACGGTAAGACTCTGCGGCTGGCTATCGCCCGGCTCAATATCAAGCACCTGATCTAAGCGGATGATCGGAATGACCTTTCCGCGCAGATGAATGACCTCCTTCGCCTCCACATAGCGGATTTCCTCAACCGGAATATCCTCGATATTGGAAATCGAACCAATCGGAATCGCATACTTCTCATCGCCGATCACAACCATCAGCGCCTGTACGATTGCAAGCGTGAGTGGCAGACGAACTGTAAATGTCGTTCCCTCTCCGATCTCCGTCTTGACCTCAACGTCTCCGCCGAGCGCCTCTATGTTTGATTTTACCACATCAAGCCCGACGCCGCGCCCCGAAATATCGGTGATCTTCTTTGCCATTGAAAAGCTTGGCATAAACAGGAGATTGACAATCTCCTTCTTGCTCATCGTCTCAGACTGCTCCTGTGTGATAACGCCGCGCTCCACTGCCTTCTGGCGGACTGCCTCCACGTCAATACCGCCTCCGTCGTCGCCGACCTGTATGATAACGTTATTCCCCTCCTGAAACGCCTTTAAGAAAATACTGCCGACCTCCGGCTTTCCGTTTGCCACACGCTCCTCGTTATCCTCAAGACCATGATCCGCAGAATTGCGAAGCAAATGCTGCAGCGGATCGCCGATCTGATCGACAACGGTACGGTCAAGCTCGGTATCCTCACCCGACATATAAAGCTCCATCTTCTTATTGAGCTTTCTGGAAAGGTCACGGATCATACGAGGGAACTTATTGACAACGCTCTCGATCGGAACCATTCGCACCTTCATGACAGATTCATGCAGGCTTGTCGTGATTCGCTCCAGACCTTCAATCTGCTCATGGAAGGATTGATTCTGAAATTCTCCGTTTTCTGCAGAACTGATGGAAACAAGACTGTTCTTTGCAATGATCAGCTCGGAAACCTGATTCATCAGTGCATCCAGCTTCTCAATATCCACACGCACAGTACGGTTTGTCACAGGCTTTGCAGCCGCCTGCTTCTTTGCAGTCCCAGCCGCGGCCGTCTGCGCCTTCGGCTTCTCCGGCTGTGCCTTTTCCGTCTTCTGCTCTGCTGCAGGCTCATTGACCTTTTCTGCTACAGCAGCCTTTTCCTCTGCCTGTTCCTGATTTGCGGCAAGTGTCTCGTAGGAAAGCTCCTCGCCGGCAACGCTTGCAATCTCAGAGACCGCCTTTGCCGCATCCGCAAGCTTCTCATACGGCTCCTCCGATGCCACATAGAAGCTGAAATCAAACTCAAACTTTTCGTCCTCAATATCCTGTGAGCTTGGGGAGTAAACAAGGATCTGTCCAAACTCCTCCACCGCCTTAAACACAAGAAATGCTCTTGCCGCCTTTAACAGACATTCCTTTTGAATGGAAACCGTCATGCCGTAAAGGTGCTGTCCACTCTTTTCCGCTTCCTTTAGCTTGTCCTTTTCCGAGTCGCTCAGCTCAATCTCCAGATACTTCTTGCCGCCGCTTGTACTTTCCTCTGCAGGCGGAGCAGAAACCGGTGCCGGTGCTGCAGGCTCCTCCTGCGGCGTCTCACCATTTGCCGCTGCGATCAGCTGATTCAGCTCCCGGATGATCAGTTCATTATCCTCTGTTCCCTCATCCGAGCTCTCCTTAATATTATTCAGATAGCCCTCGATCGCGTCCAGACACTGAAAAAGAAGATCGATCATCGAGCTGTTGATCTTAAGCCGCTCGCTGCGCACCTCCTGAAAAACATTTTCCATATCATGCGTCAGATGCTGCATGCGTTTAAAGCCCATCGTTCCCGCCATTCCCTTTAAGGAATGCGCCGCACGGAAGATTTCATTGATCGTATCCATATTTTCCGGCTCTTTTTCCAGCTCCATGATACAATCGCTCAAATTCTGCAAATGCTCGCTTGTCTCGTCAATGAAAATTTCAAGGTATTGGCTTACATCCATATCACTTTACCCCCACGCTTTTTGTAATCAAATTTGCAATCTCTGTCAAAGGAACTACTTCATCTACCAATCCGGTCTCCGCAATCGCCTTTGGCATTCCGTAAACGACGCAGCTTGCTGCATCCTGCGCGATCACATAAAGCGGTTTCGACTTTGCAAGAGATAAAATTCCATTGGTACCATCCGCTCCCATGCCCGTGAGCACGACGCAGACCACCTCATCATAACCGCAGTCTCTGAGCGAATCATAAGTAATATTGGCGCATGGTCTTAGACCGCCGATGGCCGGCATATCATTCAGCCTGATCTTATGGCTGCCGTCCGGGCATTTTTTGACCTCCATATGTCTGCCGCCGGGTGCGATATAGACCGTTCCCTTGTGCAGAACCTCGCCGTCTGCCGCCTCCTTAACATGGATCGGACTGACCTCATTGAGTCTGTCTGCCATTGACTTCGTGAAGCCTGCCGGCATATGCTGTACCAAAACCACTGGCGCATCAAGATTTGCCGGAAGATAAGGGATCACACTCTGGAGCGCCTTCGGTCCTCCGGTTGAGCACGCAAGCGCAACGATACGTTTTCCGCTTCTTCCTCCGATCGACGGCTTCCTTGTCACCGTCCTTTGGACACTGCCTGTTCTAAGAGCAGAAGCCGCTTCCTTTCGGTATCTTTCCGTATGAAGAACTGCAGAAAGCACAGCGATCAGACGCTTCTTAAAGTCCTCGCCCTTCGCCTCGATCACGTTCGTCGGCTTCGTCACAAAATCGACTGCTCCGCGCTCCATTGCAAGAATCGTGACCTCTGCGTCCTTTGTCGTAACAGTGCTCACCATGATCACAGTCGCCTTGATCTTCTCCTGCTGAAGCTTTTCCAAAAGCTGAAGACCATCCATGCGGGGCATATTCACATCCAGTACAACACCGTCATACTTCTGCTTTTTTAACTTCTCATATGCCTCAAGACCATCGCGGCAGACATCAACTGCCTGAAATGTTCCTTCTGCATTGATTATATCACAGATAACCCTTCTCATGAGTGCAGAGTCATCAACAACCAAAATGTTTTTCTTCATTTTATCACATACTCCTCTGACGCGACCTGCGTTCTTCCTCAAAAATGAAACGGATAATTTCTTCCCTCGTATTGGCGTCTCTGATCTGAAATTTTGCCCTCACATCAAACAGCCTTTCTTCTGTGTGCTCCGAACGGACGCAGCTCATGACCGAAGCAATGATACAAAAACGCTGATCGACCGCTTCGTTTTTTAGAGCAAAGGTAAGCAGCAGCCACTGTCTGGG
>Avalanche_p1__coassemble_1167_pt1 | contig 17476 bp, 15 predicted proteins | sample Avalanche_p1__metabat2_low_PE_018 | metagenome-assembled genome bin Avalanche_p1 | reverse complement strand
TTACCGTAACTGTTCCGGACTGGTTTTGGGTAAGCTCTGCCGGGTTTCCGTTCACGGTTGCAGTTACGTCATCCGCAAAGACATACCCGTCTTTTGCATGAAGCGTTGCGCTTGCCGTATAAACCGTATAAAAATCTGCGGCTCCGCCGCTGACTGTGATGCCCTCTGCGGACCATACGACATCCGGCTCTGTTTTGACTATCCCTTCTGTTGTGGTTTTCCCAACAGTATCCAGTAAAGTTCCAACAGCAGGTTCGTCAATCTCTGTCAGTGTTACCTGATTTATTTCATCAGCAATCGCTTGAATCTCTATGGGAACGCTTGCGTAATCTGTGGCATTTGACCTCGTATGTTCCGCAAGAATATACAAATGATAATCCGTTCCCAGTGTTTTTCCGTTCAAAGCGCCCGGCAGCACAAAGGTACCTTCCCCTGCTCCATTACTGAAATCCGTTCCCTGCAGCGCTCCGTAATACCAGATGTTTGCCCCAGCCTCATCATAGCGCTTATCCGTAATCATCACGGAAATCTGATTTACCTTTGTATCGGCCGCCGCAGAATCCGTATAGGTGTACGGAACCGTAATCGTTCCATTCGCCGCTTTTGCAACCTTTTGATTATCGGTTATTTTTATTGTCTTCCCTGCATCAGATAAGGTCAGCTCCCACTCCGTACCCTTGCTTAATCCAATCTGACTGCTGCCTGCTGTAAGAGCATCCGATTTGCTCACTCCCACCGCAGATGAGAAGAAAACAGATGAGAGATCTACATTGAAAGCAGGGCTCACCCCAATGTTGCTATTGACATTACCGTTGCCGATACTGCCGTCCGAAGAGACAAAGCCGGCGTTCTTATTATTACTTTTATGAGCCGACCGCAGCCACCAGCCACTGCTGCCTCCCGCCTTTGTTCGGTTTTTTGCGGTATTCGGTTTCCCACTGTACCCATAATTTCCATTCACCGCTTCCTTTGCATCAAGGAAAAAGATTTTTTCATCGCTAAGAGGTACATACTCTAAATCAGAACTTCCATTGCCACTGTCATCTGTGCTCTTGCTGCTTTCTGCTATGGCGTCCTGCTCTTGCCCGGTAAAATTGTTTGCTAAAAAGTCGCCATTCAGATATTCCCTTATCTCGCTGGATGCCCATTCATTATTATCTGCATCAAAGGACTTGTCCTCCAGAATCTCATCGCTGTCAAGAAGCATGGTCGTACCACCAAATGCATCTGTACTGCTGTCAAGCACTCTATACCTATGACCTCCCTTATGTGTACCAAAATACACATAGCAGCCTTTCCATTCGGCATTTGTGTTCACAGGCACTGCCGGATCCACAATTCCTGACGTACCAAAATGTATGGCGTTTACATCCGGCACTTCCCATGGCCTTACAGGAATATCAATCCGGACTGGCTTGCTTGCATAGTCCGTCTCATATGTTCCGTTCGCATCTTCGGCTATGAGATATGCATAGTAATCGCTGCCGCATACCTGATTGGCAAGGTTTTTCGGAAGGGTAAATGTTCCTTTGCTGCTTGTCAAATCGCCGTTCAATGTCGCATAGCCAAGAACCTTCGTATCCTTGGCGGCGTTTGCATCGTATTCCCGATCCAGAAACAGCACCGATACCCGATTAGCATTGTTTTTGTTTTTTCCGTCTATGGTATACGGAACCGTAATGGTGTCCCCTGCTCTTGTAACGTCTCCTCCATTTATGCTCATATCAGAATCCAAAAGCGTCAGCTTATACTCGTGGACGGTATCCTGGATCTCAGATGCGAAGAGAACAGATGACAGCTTTACATTGAAAGCGGGACTCAACCATACATCAGACCTATTGGGATCCATTATCGGCAGCTTGCCATCCCTATCTTCGATGGCAAGGATGCCAAATATCTTGAACTGATTACCATCAACCTCTGTGACGGTACCGTCATACGCCGTCCGTGTCCATGTATCGGCGTACACCCCATTTTCGCTGAATTTAACTCTCCTTCGGACCAGATTGTCCGTATACCAATCCCCATACCCATATCCTTTATTCTGCGTTTCTACAGCGTCAAGGACGAATATCTTTTCACCGGTAAGAGAACCAAACTCTTGCTTCACCTGATAATTTGGCGGAATAAATCCATAGTCTTTGCCATCCCCCTCATGCCTATCTTGCTTTTTGCTGTTTTCTATAGCATTCTGCTCTTGCCCGGTAAAATTGTTTTTTAAAAACTCATTATTCAGATATTTCCTTAACTCGCTGTCAGCCCATACATTTTTTTTAGAATCCGAATTATAAACCCGCTCCTCCAGCGCATAGTCGCAATCGAGGAGCATGGTGCTGCCGCCAAATACATCCGTTTCATTGTCAAGCATTCTGTATCTGACTGGTTTACTTCCATATGTGCCAAAATACACATAACTTCCTGACCAGTCAGAAGACCAGGATTCCGCCTCTACCGGATTCGCAATTCCTGATGTCCCAAGCCCGACTACAGTTTTTTCTGTGGCTGCTTCTGCCGTCAGCGGTTTTTCCATACTCAATACCAGCCCCGCCATCATCGCTGCTGCCAGTCCTGCCGCCATTTTTTTCTTCCATAAATTTCTCTTTTTCTTAGTTTCCATAAATTCCTCTTTTTCTTATAATTGTAAGCATAACAACTCCACCCAAAGAAATAATACCAAGAATAACCCGAAGTATCGTTTTCCCTTCATCACTAGTTCTAGGAGCATACTCTCCAGTATTGGCATTGATTTTTGTTGATACTGTCGGCCCGGTTTGCTCTGTAGGTTTGTTTGGATCTACGGGCTCAGATGGCTCTGTAGGTTTGTTTGGATCTACGGGCTTAGATGGCTCACTGGGCTCATGTGCTGACTCCCTTTTTTGGTAACCAACCATGACTGGCGACAGACCCATGAGAGTAACCTTTAGACCATCATCTGTAAAAGTAATATCCGGTGTTTCAATATTACCAACTCCCATTCCACCCATATCCATAGTCAGCATATGAGCCACGGAAAAATCATAATCAGTCTTATTCGTGCCGGTAGGATAAGGAATCACAACGGTTATGCCGCCTCTAGCTTCAATTTCTTCCTTTGTAGCAGGACGGCTGACACCATTTTCGGTTATCCTCAATGTGACATCATATAAAAAAGTTTTCACATCACCATTATGATTTCCTGCTCCCAAATCCTTTAAAACCACTGCCAACATTACTTTCTCAATCTTTTCAACAGTATTAAATTCTGTATTCATAAGACTTTCCGGAACGTCTGTTAAACCATTGCTAACAATAACATTTTCCACAATATCCCCTGGCTTTATGACAGGAATGTCCTGCACATCTTTTGTAGCCGTATATGTCTTACCGTTGAAGTTGATGGTTGCAATGTAGGTAGTTATCCCCATAGTCTCGCTGGTTGCAGGAATCTTTACTTCAGAGGTAACAACTGCTTTTTGCTTTTCCGCATGGCTGCTGTCATTCTGGCAGGTAAAAGCAGCCGTTGCAGTTTTGCAATCGTCAGCAAAGGTTATTACAGGTTCACCCCACTTATGACCCTTTTTCACAATCTTGCCTTCGTCTTTTTTCCATTCCTCAAGATTTGGAATTTCAGTTTGGCAACTTTGATCCTTATAGAACCTGCCACAGACACACTGATAATAATCCTTCCAACCATCATCTGTACAGGTAGGCTCCTGACCTTTCACCGGAGTTCCTGAATAAATAGGTCTCATCCCGAAATCTACGGAAAGACTGTCATTGCATTGATATACGTAGCTGAGCATATCGCCTGTGAAGTTGACCTTATCATTATCAAAATTTCCGCCGTCTAATATGGCAGTTACCCTGCTCTTGTCAAAGCCATTCAACTCACTAAGAGATGTCCCGCATTTTACACTTCTGTATTTATTATTTTTGGCAAAAAAATTCTCTATCTTTGTGTTTTGAGTCAAATCCAAATGAGTCAGGAAATTAATTTCACAATTCAGGTACTTCAGTTCCGTGTTCCGGCTCAAATCCAATTCGTGTATAGCACAGTAATAGCAATTCAGTTTTGTTAGTTTTGGATTTGCAGTCAAATCCAGCTTGAACAGGTCTTGATTTTGTGCACACTCCAACTCTTCCAAATTTACATTTTTGCTCACATCCAGGCTTTTCAGCTGATTCACATTGCATTTCAGATATTTTAGATTTGGATTATTCGCCAAATTCAGTTGTTCCAATCTACTGTTGTTGCATTCCAGTTCGATCAATTCAGTGTTTGCAGACAGATCAATGCCGGTTAACGCTGTGTTGCTGCAGCGCAGCCACTGCAATTCCGTGTTTTTGCTCACATCCAAACCGGACAATGATGGGTTATCTGAACAAAGAAGCTCTGTTATGGAAGTGAAATACTCAACACCTTTCAAGTCAGAAATATTTCTTCCTTTGCATTCAATTGCTGTAATCTTTCCGATTTCTTCCGGTGTGAAAATACTATCATCGCCACCCTGCAAAGTTTTAACAAATTCTCTAAAATTAGGATCCGGGAAGTTTGTTTCATCAATGGCAATGGCATTCTTTGCTGCTCCCAGCATTTGATCGCCGTCTGTTCCGGCAACAGTCTGCATTTGTGCAGTCATATTATCAGAAAAATACACAGTTTTTGTGTCTGTGTTTGAAGTGTTCTCCGCTGCCAGGGCAATAGGTGAACCTGCTTGTAATATCATGAAAACGGATAAAGCCATCCCCATGTACTTCTTGATTCGATTCATAGGATTCTTCCTCCTAAGTATATTGTCTTGGTTTCAAATCAAAATTTGCCATTTTTTTATTATATTTCATTTTACCTGTTTATTGGTGTACATTTCACACCCAAAAACTGCATTTTACGAAATCAATATACAGATTATATTGCACCAAAATGGATTTGTTGCTATGATTGAGTAGATTATTATGAAAAGGAGTGTCCAACTTGCAAATTGCCCTGTGTGACGATGAACAACAACAGCTCAATATTCTTGAAAACTTCCTTAGAGCATACGAAAAGGAACATGATTCGGAGTTTAGTATCACTCGCTTTGTCAGCGGTGAGGCACTTATGAATTCCTCCGAGCATTTTCAGATTATCTTTATGGACATTTATTTGGACAGACTTTTGGGAACGGATGTCATTCGACAACTGAATCAAGATGCACAGGTCGTATTCACCACAACTAGCCGTGAACACGCAATTGAGGCATTTGGCTTGGGAGCAGTTCACTATCTGCTCAAACCTTTAAAGCAATCCGCAGTGTGGGAAGCCATGGATCGTTGCTTCTCCCGTTTGGAAGAAAATACCAAACATATCCTGCATATCCTTAGCAATCAAAGCAAGATTTCTATTCCAACCGCATCAATCAACTATATAGAGGTGTTCAACAAGATGTGCATAATCCACACTGACAACCAGCAGTTCCAAACCTATGCGGCTCTAAACACGCTCTTTGAGCAGCTGGATAGCCATAGCTTTCTTAGACCTCAGCGCAGCTTCGTTGTGAACATGAAATACATCGATTCTTTTTTATCCGGTAAGCTCATCTTGAAAAACGGAATGGAAATTACTCTTTCCAGGAACAATCGGTCAGGGCTGAAGGCTCAGTATCAGCGGTTTTTATTTGATCTGACAAGACGATAAATTATAATGTTTCAAAAGTTTTTATAACTCCTTCATGTGATATAATTAAAATTGATATAATCCTATAAAACATCTAAATCATTCAATGCAAAGGGAGGCAAATAGATGAGAAAATGGTTCGCTTCAAAGGAATCAAAAAAAATCACAGGTATTATTCTCATTTTGTGTGCTGTCTTGATCGTTCAAATTATAGTTTTTTTCAATTTCCATCAAAAACTGTATGAAATATCCCTGGAGCATTCCATGAATCAGGTGGAGGAATTGTCCATTTTTGTTGAACAAAACTTTCAAGCACAGATGGATCGTTACATTCTTACCCTTCAAGTCATTGAATCTCAAATGGAAGATGTCAAAGCAGTGGGAAAACAGGGCGTTATCAATACCCTCAACAAGGCACAAAATGGCTCACAGCTAGATATCCTTGGGATTGCCGATTTGGATGGAAACGGAATTGATGCGTTCGGAAATTCATATAACATTTCCTATCCTGGAATGAGGGAGGAAATTCAGCGTGACCAAGTTTATATTTCCAATATCATTACTGATAATCACGAAACCCTGATCTTTATTGCTATCCCATTGACAATAGACAATAAAATCTGCGGAAGTGTATGGGGAAAGTATATGCTTGAGGATCTATTGGTGCATATGAAATTCATAGATGACAGTTATAGATATTTCCAGATTATTGATGACAAAGGTCACTATCTTCTAAGCTCAAATAATCAATTTGCACTCAGACCAAATAATCTGTCCGAAAACGAAACCATATGGGATGAAATGGAAAAATATCAGTATACAGATGGAATGTCCGCCAATAAAATTCATGAAATGGTTCAGCAGCGGGAAAGCGGAGTTTTTTATTTTGAAAGTGATGGACAAGGGCGCTATGTAAACTTTCGTCCACTAAAAATCAATAACTGGTATTTATTTTCTGTTCAAGTGGCCGATGAACTGCATACCTATGTCAGCCACACACAGAAAAATGCTGTCCATCTTTTTATCATCTTTGCAATCGGTATGTTCATCGTATTTGGAGCAATTTACCATTTAATCTACACTATGTATGAAAGGATACTCAAACAGACCAGACATCTGCTCTCCGTGAAGGAGGAGCAGTACCGCAATATATGCACAAACATTGAGAACAACCGCAGACTGCGCCATGACCTTCGCCATCACATCGTTACCTTGCAGGGCTTTTTACGTAATGGACAAATGCAGGAGGCAAGCGAGTATCTGGAAAAGTATCTGGACTTTACCCAGCAATTTGATTTTGTGGAACTATGCAGCAACCAAGTGGTCAATATGGTAGTTGGCTATTACCAGCATATCGCACTCCAAAGGGAAATTCGCTTTGACGTTCGAATTCAAATCCCACAAGAGCTTGCTGTCTCAGACATAGACCTCTCTGTAATCCTAGGCAACCTACTAGAAAATGCCATATATGCCGCAGAAAATGGTAATCAAAAGGAACGTTTCATCCAGTTTAATATGCTTTGCTCAGGGCAAATGCTGGCAATCACTGTGGATAATAGTTTTGACGGAGAAATAAAGAAGGCGAATGGTCAATACATTTCCAGCAAACCAAACCATAGTAGTCTAGGGCTGCGCAATGTAGAAATAATTGCTGAAAAATATGATGGCGGAGTGGAGTTTACTCATGATCTCCATGTGTTCCACTCTTCCGTCATGCTGGCACTTTGATATTCAGCATACGCTTTCCCCTGCGTATCTTCACCCATCCTCTGAAAAAAATTTCACTTCATCACTGACGTCACTTTTTCAGCTATGGAACGTGCATGATGCTTGCAACCAACAAAGAGATCAAAGCGAAAACGATGTGATAAATACATCTGATCCAATAAAAAAAAAATATATTTCTGCTATTACCGACTGGCAAAAGGCATCTTTTATAATCCCTCAAAGCAATCCCTGATAAACCTCTCTTTTACTGATCCCGCGGTCTTTCGCGACCAGCTTCATCGCTTCCTTTCTGTCGATGCCCTGCTCCTCATAAACCGCCATATGTTCCGTCAGAGACAAGCTCTCCCAGCTCTGCTGCTTTTCCTTTTGGAGTTCTTCAAAGCTTTTTCCTTGGACGACAAGCACGTACTCGCCACGTGGCTCGTTCTCCTTATAATAAGCAAGCGCTTCCTCCATGCTTGTCGGCATCACTTCCTCATACCGCTTGGTGAGTTCACGGCAGATCGCCATTTTCCGGTTGCCGAGCGTCTCATAGAGTTCCTCCAGTGTCTTTTCCAGATGATGCGGCGCTTCGTAAAAGATCATGGTGCGCGTCTCATCCCGAAGCTGCTCCAAAACTGCTGCCCGCTCCTTTTTCTCGCGCGGCAAAAATGCTTCGAACGCAAAACGCCTTGTCGGAAGTCCCGACATAGTCAGCGCTGTGATACACGCCGCCGGACCGGGCAGGGATGTGACCTCGATCCCCTCCTCGTGGCAGATACGAACCAGCTCCTCGCCGGGATCGGAAATCCCCGGCGTTCCTGCATCTGTGATCAGCGCGATATTTTTTCCTTCCCGCAGCTTGTCCACCAACTGATATGCCTTCTCGATCTTATTGTACTCGTGATAGCTTGTCATCGGCGTTTTAATCTCAAAATGGTTGAGCAGCTTGATCGAATTGCGCGTATCCTCCGCCGCGATCAGATCGACCTCTCTTAGCGTGCGTAGCACGCGATAGGTAATATCCTCAAGGTTTCCGATCGGCGTCGCGCACAAATATAACTTTCCTGCCATATGCTTTCCTTTCTACGGCTCGTCATTCGCACAGATAACTCTTGCGTATTCCCTTTGGAACTCATCCTCCACAACGCGGATTTTCCCATCCTCGATGAGCCGGCTGATCCGTCCGGCGTACCACTCGTCTCCCACACTAATGGGATAACAACCCAGAATGTCACCGATCAGCCGCGCCTCTTTTACCGGAGTTCCCGTCAGTCTTTTCCAGATCAGAAAATCATAAAAATCCTCCGACACGCCGACCACTCGGTTATTTACCACAGTGCGGAGCGGGCTTCCGTCCTCCACCAGTTCCTGCCACAGCGCGTCATACCTGCGCAGCTCCTGCGGGGGCAACGCCTCTGCACCCGGAAGAAATCCGGCAAATTCCTCCGCCGCCACCTCTCCCCAATTTGAATAGCTGACCGTATGATCTGCATACACTCGCGCTTCCGGCAAACGCACCGTCCACACCTGATTTTTATATTTTCGCAGCACACTGCACAGATGGTAAAAGCCACAACGCGCATACGGCGCATTGCTGTACCAGATCCTGATCTCCTTCCCGTCCGAGAGATATTCCTTCAGACGCAAAAGCTCCGCGGGGCAGCACGCTTCGATCTCTTGGAGCCGCTCCTTCAGATCTCCCTGATCCAGAGCAAAATCAAGACAGATCACCTCGTCCGCCGTTCCTTCCACCCAGCCGGAGTGCTCCCCCTCGGGCGGTTTCCTCTTTCCCGCGCAAAAAACAGCCGTCGGTCCGTCTACATGGACAATCGTAACACGGCTCTTTGCCGCCTTCATGGAGGCTGCCTCACTTTTGCCAAATAAGACCTCGATCATTCTTCTTTCCCCTTAAGCTTCGGTACAGCTACAAACATCACCGCTCCTGCCGCCACGATTCCGATCGAAATGATCTGCGAGGTCGAGAGTACGCCGATGCTTCCACGATAATCGTTCCGCAAAAACTCAATGGCAAAACGTCCTATTCCATAAAGCAGCATCCAAAGCGCCGCCACACGTCCGGTTTTTGGCTTTCTGCCCGCATACCACAGTAAAATCCCACAAAAAACGAAGTCCCCGATCGAAGAAATGATCTGTGTCGGTATCAGCTTGATACCATTTGGCGCAAAATTGGAAGCATGGAATGTGATCCCGTACCACGCGTCAGTCGGTCTGCCGTAGCAGCAGCCTGCGCACAGGCAGCCGATCCGCCCCAAGCCCTGTGCCAGCGATACCGCCGGCATAACGAGATCAAAATATTCCAAAAAAGAAACCTTCTGAAATCTGCAATAGACACAGCTCGCCAAAACGCCGCCGATGATCCCTCCATACACTACATAGCCATTTCTGAAATCCCACAAAATCGAAATATCCTCGATGATCCGCGGCAGCTCTACAATATAATAGAGAATACGGCTTCCCGCCATTCCGCCGAATATTGCACAGAAAAAAATTCCCCAGATAATATCATCATTCATCCCTTTCTTTTTTCCCCGGTATGAGGTCAAAAGCAGAGCGCTTAAAAATCCAATGGCAATCATCAGACCGTACATGTGGATCGTGACCGGTCCTATTTTCAAATCATTAAACATCGTTCCTCCATTCCAACGCGCAGCTGATACCGCGCAGTCCCTGATTGTTCCTTCGTGATGGCTACAGTAATATCCATATACTAATATCCGTAAATATCGTATATTTCATCGGTATATACCCCCTGCTCCTTATAGACGATCAGAGGTTTTTCCACCGTAAGCCTTGACCTTCCACCGCGCAGTCCCTCAATCAATACCATATTCGGCTCTTTATCAACATAAGGGTACACGAGCTTCATCCGTTTCGGCTCGATTTTATAAGCGACCATCTTGGCAAAAATCTCTGCCAGACGGAACGGGCGATGCACCATATAAAACCGTCCGTTCGGGCGCAATACCTTAGCGCTCTCGCGCAGAATATCATCAAGATCACATAAAATCTCATGGCGTGCAATTGCTTTTGCGTCGCAAGCGCTGCTGATTCCATGCTGCCCGATCATATAGGGCGGGTTTGTGGTGACAATATCAAAAGAAGATGCCCCAAATATTTTTGAAGCATCCTTCATATCGCCCGTGATGATTCTGATCTTATCTTCCAGATGATTGTACCGCACACTGCGGCGCGCCATATCTGCGCTCTCCTCCTGAATCTCAAGTGCAAAAAAATCTGACGCCTTCGTCTTTGCTTCCATCAGAATCGGAATAATGCCTGTCCCGGTTCCAAGATCAAGCACCCGTTCCCCCTGCCTTGCCTGCGCAAAGCCGGAAAGAAGCACCGCATCCATACCAAAGCAAAACCGTGTGGGATTTTGGATGATAAAATAACCGTTGCGATGCAGCTCGTCCAGACGTTCTCCCTCATGAATCAAATCATTTTGCGTCATCAATCCTTGATTTTCCTCCCTTGTCCTCCAACACCGAAAGCTCCCGCAGCTCCTCCGCCGACAGCCTGACATTCTCCTTCCTGCGGCGCGGCTTAAATTTTAGCTGCTCGACCTTGTAGTCTCGGATTTCCTTCTCGTCTTCGATCTCGACAAGCACCTTCACTGTCTGGCGGAGCACGCTCACCGAGGAGACCTCACCGCGCAGTCCGTCGTCTGTCGTGACATGATCGCCGACATTCGGCAATCTGCTGTTGAGGTATTCATAAGTCTCCTCCTCATTTTTCAGACAGCACATCAGTCTGCCGCACACACCGGAAATCTTCGTCGGATTTAAGGAAAGATTCTGCTCCTTCGCCATCTTAATGGAAACCGGCGCAAAATCTGACAGATAGGAGTGACAGCAAAGCGGTCTGCCGCAAATGCCGATCCCCCCCATGATCTTTGTCTCATCGCGCACACCAATCTGACGAAGCTCGATCCTCGTGCGGAAAATCGACGCCAGATCCTTGACCAGCTCACGGAAATCAATCCGTCCGTCCGCTGTAAAGTAAAACAGCAGCTTATTATTATCAAATGTATACTCCGCATCCACCAGCTTCATATCCAGCTTATGCTTTGCAATCTTCTCCAGACATATCTTAAACGCCTCTTTTTCTTTCTCCCGATTTCGCTCCGCCGTCTTTTCATCCTCTGCCGTCGCGATACGGATGACGGGCTTTAACGGCTGGATAACCTCATTTTCCAAGACGTCCCTTGCATCTGCCATCACCGTTCCCAGCTCAACGCCGCGCGCCGTCTCTACGATCACATGCATTCCGGCTTTTAAATCCATCGTTCCGGGATCAAAAAAGTAAATTTTTCCGGCATTCCGAAAACGAACTCCCGCTACCTTTGTCATATCAGTTCTCCTTTATTGTCAACAGTAAAAGCTCAATCACCAGCTCGAAATTGACATTGGCGTTCAGACGCACCTGCGCCTTGCGCAGCGCCTCCAAAATCTCCTCGATCCCATTGTACGAGCTTTTTTCTGCCTGTCTTTTTATATCATAAACCTCATCCTTAAAAATGAGACTGTTTACATCTCCTGTTGCTTTAAATAACAATACATCGCGATACCAGATCATCATCAGATCAAAATAATCATTGATGCTCAATTTGTATTCGCCGATCTGCTTTACCGCCTCGCCCATCTCATACAGGTCAATATCCTTCAGCCGCTTGATCAACTGCAATGCTGACGCCTTTAAATCATTAAAATCCTCTGAGGAGGCCAGCTGGATCGCTTTTCCCACATTGCCCTGCGCAAACGCGGCGCAGACATCCGCCTGATAATCGGGAATCCGGTAATTGCTCATCAAAAACCGTCTGATCTTCTCATCCGGCACCGCCTTAATATTTAACCGCACGCAGCGTGAGAGAATCGTCGGCAAAAACAACTCCGCATTCGTCGTCAAAAGAAGAATGACCGCATAAGCCGGCGGCTCCTCAATCGTCTTTAGCAGGGCATTCTGCGCCTGCACATTCATCTTCTCCGCTTCGTCGATAATGTAAATCTTATATTTACTGCTGTACGGCTTTATCACAATATCCTGATTCACCTGTGCGCGAATATCATCCACAGAAATCGTATTCGGCTTTTCATGCGCGACGTAGATAATATCTGGCTGGTTTCGTCCAACCGCCTGCCTGCACGAATGACATTCCATGCATGGCTCTGCCTGCCCCGTCTGCGCAATCGTATCAGCAAGCCGCTCACACTGCAGCGTCTGCGCAAACGCCTCGGCAAGCATCATTTTTCCAGATTTGTCCGGTCCGTTGATGATGTATGCATGGGACACCTTCTCTGTAGTAATGGCATTGCGCAGATGCCCGATCATCTGCTCATGTCCTAAAATCTCTTTAAATCCTGCCATAATCTACCTCTTTTTCTAGGTGAGAATATCCAAAAGAAGCCCGCGAATCTCACCGATCCTGTTCAAGATCGAGATATGGTCCTTCTCATCCTTTACTAATTCCTGCGCAAGCTCATCAAGATTCGCATCGATCAGCTTGATCAATCCATAGACTCTGTGCCGTCCCTTACGATCCAGGAAATTCTCTCTGGAAAATTTATGGGAACGGTAAACGACCTCATTCATAAAATCACGAATCAGCCCCCGGTATTTTTTCATATCCCGAATATCCATATGCTGCGCGATCCGGTTGCCCTGAAACGTGATATCCTGCAGCAGCGAATCCACCTTTGCCTGTAATTCTGCATCTGTGATCGCGCTCGCCAATGTAAACTTAAAGGTCCCGTCTCCCGTTTCCGTTGTGACAGTGTCCGGCACCTGTGTGACCGGCACTGTACTGTTTACTTTAATATCCATGCTGCCACCTTCTTTCTGAATTATGACCTCATAAATTCTTTGATTTCCTCTATCGTTTTCTGCAGCTCCTGATTATGAAAACGCCTCACAATCCCCGCCTGTGCCAGCTTCGCCTCGGAAAAATCGGATGCATCCGCAAGAAACCTGCGGCACATCTCCTCATACCCCGGCTTTGCCTGTGAACGCTCACGGTCTAACGCCCGCTGCAAGCGAAGTCCGTCCTCTACCTCAATATAAATCGGAACCACACGGCTGCCCCCAAAATAACGGCGCAGCTTCTTATAAGCTTCCAGTGTACCGATCATCAGATAATCCTTCGCTTCATCCGCCATCTGGTGATCATCTGCCGTAAAATATTTCCACACGCCCTGCACGGTGTCATACGCACGCAGCTCAATCACCTTCCCTGCATCCGAGAGCTCACGCAGCTTCTCCTCGCTGCAAAAATAATACTCTACGCCGTTCCTCTCTCCGGCACGCATCGGACGCGTGGTATAAGGAACGATCCTTTTTAAGGAGAGCTTTGGATCCTCCACCAGCTTTTTATAAATCGTATCCTTACCCGAGGAGCTTTTCCCCATGATACAATAGATTCTGCCCATTTGTTATACCTTTCTAGTATAATATACTCTTATCAAATATACAATAAAATATCGCCCCATATTTGTCAAATCTCTTATAAAAGCCCCCGTTTTTCTACAACACGAACTGAATTTCTTTCCTGACATATATTATATGGAAGAAAAAACGATAAAGGTATGAAATTTTATGCGGAATTTTATCATCCTTTCCATAGAAACGCATCTTTTCTTTGCCCGCATTATGCGCGAGCACGCTCTTTTTCTTGCCGCCGGTTTTCCCTGTAAGGAAAAGGAGCGCATCAGACAGGCGGATTTTTTTCGAGAGCAATTTGAAAAGCTGCTGTGCGATGTGACAGAGCTTGCGGGCGGAAGGATACGCCCCTGCGTGCTGAATTCCGGCGAAATCGTTACCCAGTTTACGATTCCTGCCGAACAGAAAACCTCCCTGCTGACGGGAATCCCGATTGACAGTGACATCTCCAAAAAACAGCTCTCCCTCCCCTCACATGCAGGCAGCATGGAACGCAGAGAGCTTGTGGCAGCTGTTTTTTCCATGAACGAACGGGCGCTTGAGCTTCTAAACGGCCTGATCGAATTTAAGGAATGTGTGCTAAAGGACGTTCGCTGCTGTTCACTTTTTACGGCAAACTATCCACTGCTTATTGAACACATTTTAAGGGAAGCAAAGCTTTACTGCTCGCTTGTCGAGGCTTTGATGCAGGGACGTGATATTTCCCCGCGCAGGCTATGCGAAACAGAGCGCTTCTGGAATCAGATCATGATGGAGCATGCACTTTTTATCCGCGGTCTGCTCGATCCGTCTGAGGAGCAGCTGATCCATACCGCAGATGATTTTGCAGGCGATTACAAGAAGCTTCTGCAAATGGCAAGGCAAAAGGACTGCCGCGCCATCCGGCAGGCGTCTCTCACAAAAACCATCGAATACCGCGACTTTAAAGCAACCGGAACAGAGGGCATTTTATCCTGCAATATCTCCTCGATCATCCTTCCGCTGCTTGCCGATCATGTGCTGCGTGAGGCAAACCATTACCTCCGCCTGATGCGCTGCTGATCATTTCTTACAATCCTTTGAAAAAGGTGTTGACAACTTTACTTGTCATATATATAATGATGACAAATAAAGTTGTCAAACTAAACGGAGACCGCAAGGCTCATAGTTCTGGAGAATCAAATATTTGAAAAGGAGATTCTTCGCGATAAACCACTTTGGAATGGAGGAATTATTATGGAACACGAATTTTCACAATGGCAAAGTGAACAGACACCGCCCGTACCCCCTGTGCAGCCTCCTATGGAGGACGTGATCAAGCCTGCCAGAAAGCAATTTTCAAAGCTCGGACTTATGTTCTTTCTGGGAACGCTGCTGATCATTCTTGTGCAGACAATCGCTTCTGCAATCGCTATGAAAGTGAACGCCGATATTCTCAATAACACTGCCTCTATGCTGCTTGTGACAATGCTCCCGATGTACGCCATTGCCATGCCCCTGATGGGCTTTTTGATCAGCCGGATCCCATCAAAGACCATTGCCAAAAAGAAAATGACGTTGGGTCAATGGCTGATCGCATTTTTGATTTGCTACGGAGGCATGTATGCCAGCAATTTGATCGGTATCTTTCTTACTGAGATCATCGGTTTATTCAAGGGCACCCCCGTCTCAAACACGATGGTTGAAATCGCTTCCTCCTCCAACGTGCTTGTAAACTTTTTTATCATGGTCATCTGTGCGCCGATCGCAGAGGAGCTTTTATTCCGTAAGCTCCTTGTGGAGCGGACGGTAAAATACGGCGAAGGGACCGCAGTCCTTTTTTCCGGTCTGATGTTTGCCCTCTTTCATGGCAATCTGAATCAGTTTGTATATGCATTTACGCTCGGAATATTCTTCGGCTTTATTTTTGTCAAAACCGGAAATATTCTCTATACAATCTATTTACATATGCTGATCAATTTCTTGGGTTCTATTCCCGGTGTTCTTCTGCTCAACTGGCTGGGCGAGGATTTTATCAATGCTCTGAGTGATCCCGCACTTATGACGCCTTATGTGCAGCAGCACCTCGCCGGCATCATGCTTTATGCACTTTACGGACTTTTCGTGTTTGCGCTTGCCATTACCGGCATTATCTTCTTTTGTATTTCCTTGAAAAAGCTGCGACTTTTCCCCGGCGAGGTAAGTATTCCGAAGGGCAAACGCTTTTCCACAACCATTTTAAATGTGGGGATGGCAATCTACTTTATCTACTGGATCATAATGATCGTGATACAGCTGTTTGCTTAGATCATGAGTGCTGCTGTTTCTCATCGTCCTATTGCAAAAACAGGAACCGTGCGTCATTTGCCGGTTCCTGTTTTGCCTTTTTCAGCGATATTTTTTGCGTAAAGCGCCCGATTGCCTGTGCGAACACTGCTTCCAAATGAATTTTTCAGGCAATACCATAACCCTTCCGCCCGGATCCGCTGCTTTAACCGCCCCGAATTAGAGACCGGCGCATCCAGATGACAGTTTGACGGAACAACGTACGTTCAAGCCACATAAAAACTATATCTTATTATATTGTTTCAGCGGAACCCATTGTTGGACTATTTCATCAACATCCCTTAAATTTATATATAAGTAATATTCATCTTTATCTCTCATGATCATATCATACTTCTTACCTAAAATGGCGTCCCTTGTATATAACATAATTTTATCACCTTCTATTACTGAACCTATAAATTCATCGCCCTTATACTTGACAATGGTATTTTTTTCAAACACAATATCTAGATCTTCTAATTTTACCAATTTCATATAACGATCGGTGTCAATTTTTTTGAATCCATTTTCCAAGTCGATACTATTCTCTGAGTATATTGCATATGTCCCATCACTTTTGCAAAGAAATTCATATTCTTGTTCTTTAAAAAGAGTTTTTTTACCTAATGTTTTTATCATACTTCATCCCTTCCTTTTATTAATTCGTGCTTACTGGTACAAATTCTTTAAATTTTCATTAAACACTGCTTTTAATATTTCCTTTGCTTATAGTTACTGCATTAGGTAACCTTCCCCAGATCCAAGCGCAAGCACTCTCCAAAGACTTGCCCCCGTCAGAAATCCAATTGAACTTATACTATATTTCTATATCTATAAAACCAATTATTTAACGGAATAGAAGTAATCCCTTCTATTTCCAAATGATTTTTTCTGAGTTTAAACGAACCTCCTCTTTCTAATATTTCAATTAATGGTTCATATATATTTAAATATTGTTGTGCTTCAAAATTTTCATCTGCCAATCTCGATAACTTTAAATAATACTCAAATATTTTATATTGATATATTGTTTTACTCAAAAATTTTTTTGTTTTCTCATTATAATACTGTTCAAAATCCATTTTGCCGGTATCTCCCAAAACAGTTGCTACATCACAAAATAATGGTGGATATGGTTTATTCGATGTTTTATCATAAAAATTGGCTAATCGTTGTAAAAACTCTGCCCCCAGTACCGCACATTTCCCTGAAATTTTTGTTCCTACTTCATCCCACTCAATATTATTAATTCTAGAGATTGCCTGTTCTAAATACATCTCAGTCTCCATTCTATCGTGTTCTAATTAGCAATATAAATAGTAATTGAAGCAGAAGTCTCATAAATAGTGTCAGCTGAATAACTCAGCTTTTTTGAATCATCTCATTTTTCAGCAG
>Avalanche_p1__coassemble_1140_pt1 | contig 18030 bp, 19 predicted proteins | sample Avalanche_p1__metabat2_low_PE_018 | metagenome-assembled genome bin Avalanche_p1 | reverse complement strand
ACGTGGCGGATGCTGTCCGCTGGGTGCTTGGAGAGCAGAGCGCCAAGCAGCTGCGCGGGGCGAGTATGCAGGATGTTATTTTTGCGGGAACGGAGAATCGTAAGCCCTTAAGCTATGCCTATGTTGCGATCACAATGGATAACTCGGACCATCAGCTGGCGATCGATTTTGAGGAGGTGACAGTCGCAAGGCGCGTCTACCGATCGGGAGAGAGCGAGTATCTGATCAATGGAAGTCCGTGCCGCCTAAAGGATGTTACGGAGCTCTTTTATGATACCGGTATCGGAAAAGAGGGCTATTCGATCATCGGTCAGGGACAGATTGAGCGTATCTTAAGCGGAAAGCCGGAGGAGCGGCGTGAGCTTTTTGACGAGGCGGCAGGGATCGTGAAGTATAAGAAGCGCAAGGCGACCGCACAAAAAAAGCTTGAGAATGAGCGTGAAAATCTGGTGCGTGTGAACGATATTTTGGCGGAGCTGGAGCGTCAGGTAGGACCGCTGGAGCGTCAGGCACAGAAGGCGCGTGTGTATCTGAAGAAAAAAGAGGAATTAAAGACGTACGATGTGAATATGTTTCTCTTGGAAGCAGAGCATATTGACGAGCAGCAGAAGGATGTGCAGGCGAAGTTTGAGACTGCGGATCAGGAGGCGCGGGAGGCAAAGGACGCCTATGAGCAGGTTAAGTCGGAGTATGAGAGGATGGAGCAGGAGCTTTCCGATACGGAGGAGAAGCTTACCACGATCCGAGAAAATTTAAGCAGCTCTGCCGTGATGAAGGGAAAGCTTGAGGGGCAGATCAATGTCTTAAATGAGCAGATCCATACTGCCGAGATGACAGATGAGCATTTAAAGAGCCGTCTCGCTTCGATCGATCGGGAGAAGGAGGAGCGTTTAAGCTTCCTCGCCTCCTACGACGAGGAGCAAAAGGAGCTGCGTGCCGGGCTTTTGGCAATTGCCGAAAAGCGTGGGGAGGCGGTGCAGACGCTTGAGGCGGTGCGGCGGGAAGTAGCGCGGTGCACCGAGGGAATTGAGAGCGGCAAGAATGCGCTGATGGGGCTTTTAAATCAGCGGGCGTCCATAAAGGCAAGGCAGCAGCGTTTTGATACGATGTCCGAGCAGATGAATATCCGAAAGGCGCAGCTGACGAAGCGTCTGCTTGCCCGAAAGACGGAGGAAGCAGATTTAGACGCGGTTCTGTCAGACTATCAGAAGGAATTAGAACGTGTCAATGCAGTGATCTTAGAAAAAAAGCGCGAGGCTGCCGCTATGGAGGAAAAAGAGCGGGAGTGGAAAAAGAAGTCTGCCGAGACGAGAGAGCAGCTGGAGCGGGAGGTGGCGCAGTATCATAAGGAACAGTCGCGTCTGGATTCCCTGAAAAATATCGCAGAGCGCTACGATGGCTATGGCAGCAGTATCCGGCGCGTGATGGAGCAGAGAGCAAAGCATCCCGGACTGCTCGGTGTTGTTTCTGATCTGATACAGGTGGAAAAGAAATATGAGACGGCGATCGAGACTGCACTTGGCGGCAATATCCAAAATATTGTGACGGAGGATGAGGAGACTGCGAAGCAGATGATTTCTTATCTGAAGCAGAACCGCTTTGGACGGGCAACCTTTCTGCCGCTGACGAGTGTCAATGGAAAAGGAAATTTTAAGAATATGGACGCCCTGCAGGAAAAGGGGGTCATGGGACTGGCGCACACGCTGGTAAAGACAGACGCAAAGTACGAGGGAGTTATCGCGTATCTGCTCGGCAGGGTCGTTGTGACGGAGCATATCGACGCCGCGGTTGCGCTGGCGCGCAAGTACCGCTATTCGCTGCATATCGTGACGCTGGAGGGAGAGTATCTAAGCCCCGGCGGTTCACTGACGGGCGGAGCGTTTAAAAACAGCAGCAATCTGCTTGCCCGAAAGAGGGAGATCGAGGAGCTGGAGCAGAGAGTTGCTTCTCTTGAGACGGAGATCCAGGCGAAAAGAAACCGCATGGAGGATATTAAGACGGCGCGCGCGCTGTTGGAGGAGGACGCCGGAAAGAATAAGGCAGAGCTTCAGGAGCTGTATATTTTGCAAAACACCGCAAAGCTGAACGCGGAGCGCGCAAAGGAGCAGAAAAATGAGAGTGAGAGCGTTTTTGCGGGACTGCAGCTTGAGGGCAATGAGATCGAGAACCAGATGCGGGAGATTGCAAAGAACAAGGCGCTGATCGAACAGGAGATTGCGGAGGCAAAGCAAAAGGAGCAGGAGCTTGAGGAAGAAACAAAGAGACTCCAGCAGGAGCTTTTGGCACAGGGCGAGAAGGAGACAGCTGCACAGGAGGCAGTTTCCGCACTTCAGATGGAGGAAGCCGCAATCCGCCAGAAGGAAGAATTTGTGCTTTTAAATCTGGAGCGTATCAATGGTGAGATCAAGCGCTATGAGGATGAGCGGGAAGGATTTTTGCGGGACGCCAAGGAAGCGAAGCAGGATGCAGAGAAGAAGCGCGGGGATATTGAAGAAATCAAAAAGACGATTCTTGCGTCGGAGGACGCCTGCATCAGGCTTGAACAAGAGCTTCAGGAGACGATCGAGCGAAAAGAGGAGCTGTCCGCTGCGTACAAGGGATTTTTTAAAAAACGCGAGGAGCTTGGAGAGAAGCTGACGGCGCTTGACAAAGAGATTTTCCGTCTCAACAGTCAGAGAGAGAAGCTGGAGGAGACGCAGGAATATCAGAATAATTATATGTGGGAGGAGTACGAGCTGACGCGTCATGCGGCGCTTGCACTGCGCGATGAGACGTACGTCGATCTTGGAGCTCTAAAAAAACTGATCGCAGCTATCAAGGATGAAATCCGTAGGCTTGGCGACGTCAATGTCAATGCGATCGAGGATTATAAGGAAGTGTCGGAACGGTATGAATTTTTAAAGACGCAGCATGATGATCTGATCGAAGCGGAAAAGACGCTCGTTGAGATCATTGAGGAGCTTGATACCGGTATGCGCAGACAGTTTTTGGAGAAATTTGCCGAGATACAACAGGAGTTTGACCGGGTATTTAAGGAATTGTTTGGCGGAGGAAAAGGAACGCTTGAGCTTGTGGAGGATGAGGACATCTTAGAGTGCGGCATCCGGATCATTGCGCAGCCGCCCGGAAAGAAGCTGCAGAACATGATGCAGATGTCGGGAGGAGAGAAAGCGCTGACGGCGATCGCGCTTTTGTTTGCGATTCAGAATTTAAAGCCGTCCCCGTTTTGTCTGCTGGACGAGATTGAGGCGGCGCTTGACGATTCCAATGTCGGACGCTTTGCAAAATATTTACATAAGCTGACGCAAAATACGCAGTTTATCGTTATTACACACAGACGCGGCACCATGGCGGCGGCAGATCGTCTGTATGGTATCACGATGCAGGAAAAGGGCGTGTCGACGCTTGTTTCCGTAAATCTGATCGAGGGCGACCTCGACAAATAAGGAGAGAACAATGAGTGATGGAAAGAAGGGCTTCTGGAGCCGTCTGGTTGCAGGGCTTGGCAAGACAAGGGATAATATCGTATCGGGCATTGATTCGATTTTCAGCGGGTTTTCCAGTATCGATGAGGATTTTTATGAGGAGATTGAAGAAATCCTCATCATGGGAGACATCGGCGTGAATGCAACCGAAGCGATCATCACAAGCTTAAAGCAGAAGGTGCGCGAGCGGCATATCAAAGAGCCGGCGGAGTGCAAGGAGCTGTTGATCCGCAGCATCAAGGAGCAGATGGATGTTGGGGAGACGGCATACCGCTTTGAGCAGGAGCGGTCGGTGGTGCTTGTCATCGGCGTCAACGGCGTTGGAAAGACAACGTCTGTGGGAAAGCTTGCGGGCAAGCTCAAAGACCAGGGAAGACGCGTGGTGCTCGCGGCAGCCGATACCTTCCGCGCCGCAGCGGGAAATCAGCTTTTGGAGTGGGCAAACCGTGCGGGTGTTGAGATGATCGGCGGACAGGAGGGCGCAGACCCGGCATCTGTTGTGTATGATGCGGTGGCAGCGTCGAAGGCGCGGAATGCGGATGTGCTTCTCTGTGATACGGCGGGCAGACTTCATAATAAGAAGAATCTGATGGAGGAATTAAAAAAGATCAATCGTATTCTGGAAAAGGAATATCCCGATGCGTACCGTGAAACGCTGGTCGTGCTCGATGCAACGACGGGGCAGAATGCGTTAAATCAGGCGCGTCAATTTTCAGAGGTTGCGGAGATTACGGGAATTATTTTGACGAAAATGGATGGAACGGCAAAGGGCGGTATTGCGGTGGCGATCCATTCGGAGCTTGGCATTCCGGTAAAATATATCGGTGTGGGCGAAAATGTTGAGGATTTGCAGAAATTTGACGCCAATGAGTTTGTAGACGCACTTTTTAATGTGAAGGTCCAATAGAAAAAGCCGTGATCTTGTGCGCTGTGGAGAGTAGGAGGGCAGAATATGCTGACATTAGATAAATTTGAGGAAGCCAGTGAAAAGGTAAAAGAGGTAACGCTTGAGACAAAGCTTGTGTACAGTGATTATCTGAGTGAGCAGACCGGGAATAAGGTGTACCTAAAGCCGGAAAATATGCAGTTTACCGGAGCTTATAAGGTGCGCGGCGCTTATTATAAGATCAGCACCTTGTCGGAGGAAGAACGCAAAAGAGGACTGATCACCGCATCTGCCGGAAATCATGCGCAGGGGGTTGCCTATGCGGCAAAGTGCTATGGTGCAAAGGCTGTCATTGTCATGCCGACCACAACGCCGCTCATTAAGGTAAATCGGACTAAGAGCTATGGCGCAGAGGTAGTCCTTTACGGAGACGTTTATGACGAGGCGTGCAAAAAGGCATATGAGCTTGCGGAGCAGGAGGGCTATACCTTTATCCATCCGTTTGACGACCTGGCGGTGGCTACCGGACAGGGAACGATCGCGATGGAAATTTTTAAGGAGCTTCCACTCGTGGAATATATTCTCGTTCCGATTGGCGGCGGCGGTCTTGCGACTGGCGTGTCAACGCTGGCAAAGCTGTTAAATCCAAAGATCAGGGTGATCGGTGTGGAGCCGGCAGGCGCAAATTGTATGCAGGCGTCGTTTGCCGCGGGGAAGGTAACGACCCTGCCGACAGTCAATACGATTGCGGACGGTACGGCGGTAAAGACGCCGGGCAGTCAGATTTTCCCGTATATTCAGCAAAATCTGGATGATATTATCACGGTGCAGGATGATGAGCTTGTCGTTGCGTTTCTTGATATGGTGGAAAACCATAAAATGGTTGTGGAAAATTCGGGACTTCTGACGGTTGCGGCGCTCAAGCAGCTGGATGTCTCAGATAAGCGTGTGGTTTCTATCGTTAGCGGCGGCAATATGGATGTCATCACGATGTCCTCCGTTGTGCAGCAGGGACTGATCTTCCGCGACCGTATCTTTACGGTGTCGGTGCTGCTGCCGGATAAGCCGGGCGAGCTTTCAAAGGTAGCCGCGGCGATCGCACTGGAGCAGGGCAATGTCATAAAGCTGGAGCATAATCAGTTTGTCAGCACGAACCGCAGCGCGGCAGTGGAGCTTCGGATCACGTTGGAAAGCTTTGGAACAGATCACAAGAAACAGATCATTAAGGCGCTGGAGAAAAAAGGATATCAGCCAAAGCCCGTGCGCACCAGCTTGTAAGGAGGGCTTATGAAGTATGGGATTTCTGTTTTGCCCCTGCTTTTGTCGGTAGGCGTGTTTTTGGTTTCCACGACAGGCTTCTTTGTGACGACTGGGAAAAAGGAAGCATTTTATGGCGTCTGTTCGGTCGCGGGTGCGGCGGCGGCAGTCGTTCAGGCGGCATTTTTGTTGACATAAGAGCGGCTCGTGAAACGTGTTGCTCGTTGTTTAGAATTACAAATTTTGGTTGAAGGATGAATTTGCTAATGGTTGCATATTCTGTTATGATTCAGTAGGTAGGTGAAAAATAGAATAAAGAATTGCCGGATTAGGCGGATCGTATTATATTATGGCTACGGAAAGTCATAGAGGCAAAGGCGGCAGCCCCTCTTGTTTTTGCGGAGGGTATAACAGCCCTCCAGACGGAAGAAAGGAGGGCGATAACAATGATTACATATCAGGATTTATTTATGTTCTGTACGTTCGTTGTTGCCCTTATCAGTCTGCTTTATCAGATTTTTAAGGACAGAAAATAGCCGCCAACTATTCGCAGTAGCTGACGGCTGACATCATTAAGATGTAAAGCTGTAAGTTGTTGAGGGGTAGCCGCTTCTATGGCTTTCCCTTGTTCTGTTCTAAATATAGCACATTCGGCAGTGGGACGCAAGCAAAAAAATCTGTTACAGGAAAACGTATACAGTCCTTAGAGTTTTTTGTAACGGTATTTTATTTAATTTTCCTTATCCGGTACATATTCCATTAAGTCGCCGTGGTGGCAATCCGAAGTTTTACATAATGGGGCTATGGCTTTGCTATCAAGTCCGCCAGTACCATTTTTTAGAGCGGCAAGCATACCTTGCCCAATAAGTTTTTCTTTCTGTATTTTATATGTTGCCCAACTTTTTTCATCTAATAAATTAAAGAGTTTCTTATAACGGATTGGTATTGAGAAGGCTTCTTATTTTATCTGAGGATAACATAGGATAAGTATATGCGAACAACAGTTTGTCAAGAAAAAATACTTGACACCTTTTTTCTTTTATGGTACTCTACCAAAGGTGATGATAAATGGAGGAGAAAATCGAACAGGCTTATCTTTATGATTTCTATGGCGAGCTGTTAAACGAGCGGCAGAGAAAGATTTATGAGGACTTTGTGTTCAACGATCTGTCACTCGGTGAGATTGCAGACGAAGAAGGGATCAGCAGGCAGGGCGTGCACGATATGATAAAGCGCTGCACGAAGGCGCTGGAGGAGTATGAGAAGAAGCTTCATCTGGTGGAGAAGTTCCTGTTTGCAAAGAAGCAGGTGGAGGAGATTCATCGGTTGGCAGGAGATTTTCGGAAGGATCACAACGATGCAATTATAGAAGAAATCGAACAGATTTCCAATCAGATATTAGAGGAGTTATAGATGGCATTTGACAGCTTATCTGAAAAACTTCAAAATGTATTTAAGAATCTGCGGAGCAAGGGAAGACTGACAGAGGATGACGTGAAGGCGGCGCTTCGGGAAGTAAAGCTTGCACTTTTGGAAGCCGATGTCAATTTCAAGGTGGTAAAGCAGTTTGTCCGTGACGTGCAGGAGCGCGCCATCGGTCAGGATGTGATGAACGGCTTAAACCCGGGACAGATGGTCATCAAGATCGTAAATGAGGAGATGATCCGTCTGATGGGAGCAGAGACGACAGAGATCGCGCTGCAGCCCGGTAAGGCGCTGACTGTGATTATGATGACCGGTCTGCAGGGTGCAGGTAAGACGACGACCACTGCAAAGCTTGCGGGTAAGTTCAAGCAGAAGGGTAAGAAGGTACTTCTGGCAGCCTGTGACGTGTACCGTCCGGCGGCGATCGAGCAGCTTCAGATCAACGGTGAGAAGCAGGGCGTCGAGGTTTTTTCAATGGGAGATAAGAACCGTCCTGTTGATATTGCAAAAGCAGCCATTGAGCATGCGCTTAAGCATGAGTTTCATATGGTGATCATAGATACCGCGGGTCGTCTTCATGTAGACGAGGAGATGATGGCGGAGCTTGTGCAGATCAAGGAAAATGTTTCCGTACATCAGACGATTCTCGTTGTGGACGCCATGACCGGACAGGACGCCGTAAATGTGGCGCAGACGTTTGATGAGCGCATCGGGATTGACGGTGTTATCTTAACGAAGCTTGACGGTGATACAAGAGGCGGTGCGGCGCTCTCGATTCGCGCAGTCACAGGCAAGCCGATTCTTTATGCCGGTATGGGAGAGAAGCTTTCCGATCTGGAGCAGTTTTATCCTGACCGTATGGCGTCGCGTATTCTTGGTATGGGAGATGTGCTCACGCTCATCGAGAAGGCGCAGGAGGATTTTGACGAGGAGAAGGCGAAGAAGCTTGAGCAGAAGATGCGCAAGAATGAATTTGACTTCGAGATGTATCTGGAATCCATGAGCCAGATGCGCAAGATGGGCGGGATCACAAGTATTCTTGGCATGATGCCCGGCATGGGCGGCGGTAAGATGCCGGATATTGACGAGGCGGCGGCAGAGAAGAATCTTGCCCGTACAGAGGCGATCATTTATTCCATGACGCCTAAGGAGCGGCAGAATCCGTCACTGTTAAATCCGAGCAGAAAGCGCAGGATCGCGCAGGGCGCAGGCGTTGACATTGCAGAGGTGAATCGTCTCGTCAAGCAATTTGAGCAGATGAAGAAGATGATGAAGCAGATGCCCGGTATGATGAAGCGGGGCAGACGCGGCGGTATGTTTAAGGGATTTCCTTTTTAGGGAGGAGTCCGGCGAATTGTTAGAAATTGCGTATGACGCATTCTAAAGAAGCCATAACAGGCGGATAAATAGCAGTAAGTAAATTTAAGGAGGTGAAAGCAATGGCAGTAAAGATCAGATTAAGAAGAATGGGACAGAAAAAGGCTCCTTTCTATAGAATCGTAGTTGCAGATTCCAGATCTCCGAGAGACGGAAAGTGCATCGAGGAGATTGGAACTTATGATCCGACAAAGAATCCGACGGAGTATCATGTAAATGAGGAGTTGGCAAAGAAGTGGTTAGCAAACGGAGCTCAGCCGACGGATACTGTAGCCCGCATTTTCAAGAATGCTGGTATCGAGAAATAGGATGAGTGAGGTGGATCTAATGAAAGAATTAGTGGAAGTAATTGCCAAATCACTGGTCGATAGCCCGGACGAGGTTCTTGTCACAGAGACAGAGAATGAGAAAGCCATAGTTTTGGAGCTGCATGTAGCGCAGTCCGATATGGGAAAGGTTATCGGCAAACAGGGGCGTATTGCAAAAGCGATCCGTTCCGTTGTGAAGGCTGCTGCCTCAAAAGTGGAGAAGAAGGTTATTGTAGAAATCGTACAGTAAATGACAGGCTATCTTTTAAGATAGCCTTTTTCTCACTTTATAAGAAATTTCTTATGGGAGGATGCATGGAAGATTTATTGCAGGTAGGCGTTATCACATCGACGCACGGCGTGCGCGGCGAGGTCAAGGTATTTCCGACAACGGATGATCCAGCACGTTTTAAGAAGCTGAAAAATGTTATTTTAGATACAGGAAAAGAGAAGCTGGAGCTTGAGATTACCGGCGTGAAGTTTTTTAAGAATATGGTGATCTTAAAGTTTCGGGAATTTGACAATATCAATGATGTGGAAAAATACAGACAGAAGGGGCTGTTTGTTACAAGGGAGCATGCCGTAAAGCTGGAAAAGGACGAATATTTTATCGCAGATCTGATCGGACTTATCGTGTATACGGAGGATGGAGAGGAGCTTGGAACGCTCACAGACGTTCTGCAGACAGGGGCAAACGATGTTTATACGATTCGGATGAAGGATGGAGAGGACGTGTTGATTCCGGCAATTAAGGATTGTATCCGTTCTGTCGATCTTGAGGGACAAAGGATGACAGTGTATCTGCTGCCGGGACTGATTGATATTAACAGGAAATAGCGAAAGACAAGGCTGCTTTGGCTTCAGTTTGGAAGGAAGATGATCATGAGATTTCATATCTTGACCCTGTTTCCTGAGATGGTGCGGCAGGGATTGGCTGCAAGTATCATCGGGAGGGCGGCGCAAAAGGGCGTGCTCTCGATCGATGCGGTCAATATCAGAGATTATACCATAGATAAGCATAAGAAAACAGACGATTATCCTTATGGGGGAGGCGCTGGAATGCTGATGCAGGCGCAGCCCGTCTACGATGCGTGGAAGGCGGTCGCACAGGAGCGCAGACCACGGACGATATATCTGACGCCGCAGGGAGGGACCTTTACGCAAGAGCTCGCAAGAGAGCTCGCGCGGGAGGAGGAGCTTGTACTGCTCTGCGGTCACTATGAGGGTATTGACGAACGTGTTTTGGAGGAAATTGTGACAGATTATGTCTCCATTGGAGATTATGTGCTGACCGGCGGGGAGCTTCCGGCAATGGTGCTTGTAGATGCCGTTGCGCGGATGGTTCCAGGCGTGCTGAGCAATGGCATTTCCGGAGAGACGGAGTCCTTTGAGGGAGATCTGCTGGAATATCCGCAGTACAGCCGTCCGGAGGTGTGGCATGGAAAGCGTGTTCCTTCCGTGCTGCTTTCCGGCAATCAAAAGGATATCGCGTCATGGCGAATGGAGGAGGCAAAAAGGCGGACAAGAGAGCGCAGACCTGACCTGTACCGGCGCTATGAGGCGCTGGAAACCTGTATTCCTTATTTGCAGAAGAATAAGCTGCTTCATATCGACATGATAGAGCTGATCCGCAGGGGACAGGCACGGCTGATTTATCAGAGCGGGGCAAATATCTGTCTCTGTGATCGGGTAAGCGGGAGCTATCTCCATACGGCGGAAGATGAGCAGGAGGGCAGCAAGGCGCTTTTGGCGCTGCGGCAGGATGCAAAGGAGCGGGGAGAGACCGCGCCCCTGCTGACGCTTCATCAGCAGATTTTTTGCGGGGAGGCAAAGAGGCTGCTTGGGGTAGAGGAGCAGGCGTCCTACTATCAGGTGGTTTACACAAGAAAGGAAAAGCTGCCGATTACGGGGCTATATTCCTTAAATGGAAAGAAGCAGAGAGCTTCAGACAACGCTAACGATGCGGTCAGTTTCATCCGGGCGCTCACGATGGAGGAGCTGCCGGTTGTCGCCGCGGTTTACCGCACGGTGGACGATGAGGCTTATCTGAGGGAACGGATCGAGCGGGGCTGGATGTTTGGGGCGTATATCGACGGTACGCTTGCGGGCTTTGTCGGAATGCATGCGCAGGGGGGACTTGGTTTCCTTGAGGTGCTGCCGCGGTATCGAAGGAGACAGATTGGCAGGGCGCTGGAGACGTATCTGATCAATTTGTCGTTGGAGCGCGGCATGACGCCGTACGCACAGGTGGCAGAGGAAAATGAGGCGTCTATCCGGCTGCAGAAATCGCTGGGGCTTAGTTTTTCCAAGCAGAAGGTTTACTGGATGGAGAAGCAACACCCGGAAAAGTTGTGAATTAGGCTTTACATTGGAAATACAGTGTGATATACTAAAGCAGTTGTGAATAGATAGATGGTCCTCTGTTACGAAATGACGTATTAAGAACATCCAAATGATTAGGAGGTCACAAGATGAACGCAAATGAAATTATTAAGAGCATTGAGGCTGAGCAGTTAAAGGCTGAGGTACCGCAGTTCCGTGTCGGCGATACGGTAAAGGTTTACGGTAAGATCAAAGAGGGTAACCGTGAGAGAATCCAGGTATTTGAGGGAACTGTTCTTAAGAGACAGGGCGGAAGCAACCGTGAGACATTTACTGTCAGAAAGATTTCTAACGGTGTAGGTGTTGAGAAGACATGGCCGTTACATTCTCCGAACGTTGAGAAGGTAGAGGTAGTTCGTCAGGGTAAGGTTCGCCGTGCGAAGCTGTTCTACTTAAGAGATCGTGTCGGCAAGAAGGCAAAGGTAAAAGAGCTGGTAAAATAATGAGAAAAGAGAAAGAAATCATGGGCATTGTAGCATGTCTGTGGTTTCTTTTTTCACTTTATTTAGGAAACGAGGTTTCCTGCAGAAAGCGGTAAATACTGGCGGGATAAAATAATTGCGCGGCAGTTTGGTTTGTGTTAAAGTAGAACAGGAATGAAAAGAACCGTATGCAGGTGAAAAGACAGAGGAAATAAAGATGCGCAGGTCAAGACGAGGACTGAATTTTACAAAGAAAAAGAAAAAAATAAATATGACGGTTGTTAAGGACGTGAGCGTTTGGGCGGTTGAGATCACGCTTACCCTAGTTTTGGCGTTTACGTTTGTCTATTTTATCGGGCTGCAGACGGCGGTTGTTGGTCAGTCGATGGCAGAGACGTTAAACGGCGGAGACCGGATTTTGGTCAACCGGTTCATTTATAAGATTACAAATCCAAAGCCGAATGATATTATTGTCTTTCAGCCGAATGGCAATGAGAAATCGCATTATTATGTGAAGCGCGTAGTCGCGGTGCCGGGAGATACCGTACAGATCAAGGACGGAACACTCTATGTCAACGGGGAGCCGTTTGAGGAGGAGATAGAAGCAGACAAAATGGAGGAGGCAGGACTTGCGGCGGAGGAGATCACGCTGGCGCAGGATGAATTTTTTGTGCTTGGTGATAACCGCAATAACAGTGAGGACAGCCGTTACGCCAATATTGGAAATATCAGGAAAAGCTATATTATTGGAAAAGCATGGTTTTGTATAGCGCCATGGGAGGCTTTTGGGTTTTTATAGAAATGGAGGAAGAAGATGCAGTTTCAATGGTATCCCGGACATATGACAAAGGCAAAGCGCCAGATGCAGGAGGACATCAAGCTGATCGACCTTGTGATCGAGCTGGTCGATGCAAGGATTCCGCTTGGCAGCAGAAATCCGGATATTGATGAGATGGGAAAGAATAAGGCGAGACTGATCTTAATGAATAAGGCAGATCTTGCCGATGATGCAGTCAGCAAGGAGTGGGCGGCTTTTTTTAAGGAGAAGGGATGCCATGTTGTAATGCTGGATGCAAGGAGCAAGGCGGCGATGAAGCAGGTGACTGCTGTTGTGCTGGAGGCGTGTAAGGAAAAGATTGAGCGCGACAGGAAGCGCGGCATTAAAAATCGTCCCGTGCGCGCGATGGTCGTTGGCATTCCGAACGTCGGTAAGTCGACGTTTATCAATTCGTATGCAGGACGGGCATGTGCGAAAACAGGAAATAAGCCGGGGGTGACAAAGGGAAAGCAGTGGATCCGGCTCAATAAAAATGTGGAGCTGCTTGACACGCCTGGGATCCTCTGGCCGAAGTTTGAGGATCAGACGGTGGGACTTCATCTGGCGTTGATCGGCGCGATCAAGGATGAGATTTTAAATATTGACGAGCTCTCCCTTGCATTGATCGGGGAGCTGACGCGCTACTATCCGGGAGTGCTGGCGTCGCGTTATGGAACAGCGGAGCAGCCGCTTGACGAGGAAGCTGAACCTGTTGATATTTTAAGGCAGATTGCCGGAAACAGGAAGTGCATTTCCAGAGGAAATGAGCTTGATTACAGTAAGGCGGCAGCGCTTTTGCTGGAGGAATTCAGAAGCGGCAGGCTTGGGAAGATTACGATAGAGAGACCTTAGGGGAGCAGGCAGGATGCAGGAGAAAAAAATCGGGATCGTCAAAGAGGAACTAAAGGCAGCAGAGGAAGCAATGCTGCCTTCCTTTATTCAGATGTATGGGACAGATGAGAGAGCCGGTGTGAAAAAGCTGGTCGCGCAGGCAAAGAGCCGTATGGAAAAGCTTGCGGCAGAGCGCGAGCGGATCAAGGCGCTGCGCAAATATGAAAAAGAATATGAGGCGTACGGAACGATCTGCGGGATTGACGAGGTAGGGCGCGGACCGCTGGCGGGTCCGGTCGTGGCAGGAGCAGTTATTTTGCCAAAGGATTGTGAGATCCTCTATATCAACGATTCCAAGAAGCTTTCTGCGGCAAAGAGAGAGGAGCTCTATGAGACGATCATGGAACGGGCGGCAGCAGTCGGCATTGGTGTGGTTTCGCCGGAGCGGATTGATGAGATCAATATTTTGCAGGCAACGTACGAGGCAATGCGTGAGGCTATAAGCAAATTGTGTATAGTACCCGATATATTATTAAACGATGCAGTGACGATTCCGGGCGTGGCGATCCGGCAGGTGCCGATCATCAAGGGAGACACCAAAAGCATTTCGATCGGTGCGGCAAGCATCGTGGCAAAGGTCACAAGAGACCGGATGATGACGGAGTATGATGCAATTTTCCCGCAGTACGGCTTCGCCTCCAATAAGGGCTATGGCTCGGCGGAGCACATTGCGGCGCTAAAGGCGTACGGACCGTCATCAATTCACAGGAGTAGCTTTATCAGGAATTTTATTGAGTGACGGAGGAAGAAATGCGCATATCAGATATGCTAAGACAATACAATCAGAATGTGAGCAACGGTACGGAGGAGCTGCGCAGTGCGCAGGGAACGCAAAAGCTTGTATCAACCGTGGGGGAGCTTTCGGCAGGAAGCGTCTTTGAGGGAACGGTAAACGGAGTCAAGGGCGGAAAGGTGACGCTTGCGCTTGGCAACGGTCAGGTGATCACTGCACGCTTAGATGGCAAGGTGGATATAAAGCCGGGAACAGCAATGTTTTTTCAGGTGAAGGAGAATGACGGTCAGACGGTAGCGATCCGCCCCTATAGCGGTGCGGGGAGCGCGGGCAATCCGATCCTTCTCGACGCTTTGACCTCGGCGCAGGTTCCTGTGACGGACCGCGCGCTTTTGATGGCGGATACGATGATGCAGGAGGGGATGTCGATCAACCGGGAAAATATCCTTGCGATGCTTAAGTATGTCAACGCAAACCCCAATGCCAATGTACAGACAATCGTGCAGATGGTAAAGCTGGGGCTTCCCGTGACGGAGATTATGGCGTCTCAATATGAAAATTATCTGTCGGGAAATCACGCGCTTGTCGGGGAGCTGGAGCTTGCCGTCAAGCAGCTGTCGGAGGCGCTTGCCGACGGTGCGCTGTCGAAGGAGGAGGCGCTTGCCCTGTACACAAAGATCACCGATATTTTTTTCGGGGAAGGTGCGCACAGCGAAGGAAAATTACCAATGGAGGGTCTGGCGGGAGCACAGGCAGAAAATCCTTTGGCAAACGGTATGGGACAGCAGGGTGCCGTGCCTGAAAACGGCGCGATGCAAAACGGCGGCGCGGAGGTGGCCGGAACCGGAGGAGAGAATGCTGCGCTTAGCGCATTTCTCTCGGAGGAGCAGCTGGAGCTTTTGGGAAAGGCATTACAGAATATACCTGTGCTTGCGGGGGATGAGACCTTATTTCTGGCAGGGGCAGACGGCGAGATGTTTGTGGACACGATGCAGGCAGACGAGGCGCTGCTTGCACAGATGGCCGGTCAGACGGAGGGTGAGGCGAACGGTCTGGCGGCTGGGATGGCGATCCATAAGGAGCTGACGGCAGCAGAATTTTTGCAGGCATTAAAGAACGCGCTGCTGCGGGGAGACGGAGAGAGCTTTGCCGGGCTGCAAAAGCTGTTTGGCGGGAAAGAATTTCAGATGCTCCTGCGAGAGGCGGTAAAGGAGCAGTGGCTGCTAAGACCGGAGGAGCTAAAGGACGGAAAGCGACTTACCGGGCTTTATGAGAAGCTGGAGAGACAGATCGGACAGCTGGAGGCAGCAATGCGCGCATCAGGGCTGACACAGAATTCCCTTTTGCACACGGCGGCAGAGATCCGCGGAAATATTGAATTCATGAATCAGATAAACCAGATTTACCATTATGTACAGCTGCCGTTAAAGATGTCGGGGCAGAGTGCGAACGGCGAGCTTTATGTCTATACGAATAAGAAACAGCAGGACGGTCAGGAGGGGGAGTTTAGCGCTTTCCTTCATCTGGATATGGAGAATCTCGGTTCGACAGACGTGTCGGTGCGTATGCAGGAAAAAAAGGTGCGTACAAATTTTTATTTTGACAATGATGCGGCGTACCGTCTTGTGGAGATGCATCTTCCGCTGTTGGAAAAGCGGCTCAAAAATAAGGGGTATGAATGTACGCTCACGATTGCGAATGAGAAGCGTGAGATTAATTTTAAAGAAAATTTTGTGAAAAAGGGAAGCAGACAGACAGGTACCGTACACAGATATTCCTTTGATGTACGGGCATAGCGTGTGGGAGAGCAGAGATGGCAGATCGGACAGAAGAAAAAGAAAAACAGAAAACGGCGGTAGCCGTAGCCTATGAGCCGGGAGATGTGGCGCCGAAAATTCTGGCAGCCGGAAAAGGCGAGGTCGCGGAACGCATTATCGAGACGGCAAAGGAAAATGACGTTCCGTTTTATCAGGACCATAAGCTGGCAGGCACATTGGCAAAGCTTGAGATCGGAAGCACGATACCGCCTGAATTATATGAGGTTGTGGCGGAGATCCTTGTATTTGTGGACGATATGGATCGCATGAAGGCAAAGCTTCAGGATTCGGGACTCCTCTAAGAGACAGGAGGTAAGGATTGAATCAACGGGCAGTTGGCACTGTATATGAAAAACGGGCGGGCGCATATTTAAAACAGCAGGGATATGAGCTGTTAGAATATAATTTTTGCTGCCGGAGCGGCGAAATCGATCTGGTCGCCAAAGATGGCGCGTATCTTGTTTTTGTGGAGGTAAAATACAGAAGGACGGCAGAGGGCGGCAATCCGCTTGAGGCGGTCGATGTAAGAAAGCAAAGGAAGATCAGCAGAGCGGCTGCCTATTATTGCATGACGCACGGGTATGGGGAGGATATGCCGTACCGTTTTGATGTGGTGGCGGTTTTGGGAGAGAAAATCTGCGTGGTTAAAAATGCATTTGAATGGACAATAAAATGAGCAGAAAAGAAATGATAAAAAGAAAAGAGGGAGCTGATGATGTGCTGCGCGAGGTATGGGAGCAGACGGCGGACGGTACAGAGCTGCTGCTTTTAAAATATCCGCTCCTTGAGGAGACGGGGATTGTCAGGCATTGCTTTACGACACGCCTTGGCGGGGTGAGTCAGGGGATGTTTTCCTCGTTGAATCTAAGCTTTTCCCGCGGAGACGATCGGGCGGCGGTAGAGGAAAACTTTAAGCGTCTTGCAAGCGCGCTTGGTGTCCGGTATGAGAACTTTGTTTTTACCGACCAGACGCATACGGCGAATGTGCGGCAGGTGACGGCGGAGGATGCAGGAGCAGGTCTGATCCGGGAGCGGGATTATCAGGATGTGGACGGTCTGATCACCAATGAGCGGGGGCTTGTGCTCTCAACCTTTTATGCGGATTGTGTACCGCTGTATTTTGTAGACCCTGTGCGCCGTGCGATTGGCATGAGCCATTCCGGCTGGCGCGGAACGGTGGGGCGCATCGGACTTGCGACGATAAGAGCAATGCAGGAGGCATACGGAAGTGAGCCGGCAGACATCATCTGCGCGATCGGACCTTCTATCTGCCAGGACTGTTATGAGGTCAGCGCGGATGTAGCTGAGGCATTTGGACGGGAATTTGCGGGGCACGAGGATCGGCTGCTTGCGGAGAGCCCCAAGAATCAGGAAGCGCAGATGCCGCAGGAGCGGAAGTATCAGCTTGATCTTTGGAAGGCAAATGAAATCGTTCTCTTGGAGGCAGGGATCCGAAGGGAGCATCTGGCAGTGACAAATATCTGCACCTGCTGTAATCATAAGCTTTTATTTTCTCATCGGGCGAGCCACGGAAAGCGGGGGAATCTTGGGGCTTTTCTCTGCTTGGATTAACAGGAGCTATGGAGATACCTTACTGTGATCGGGCAGGCGTTTAGCCGTAAAAGGTGATCTCCACACAAAAGCGTCCGTCCTCCTCCCGCTGTTTCAGCGTGCCGTGGTGGAGCGCCATCATTTTTTCCACACTTCTTAGACCAATCCCATTGCTTGCAATCCGGGACTGGTCTTTTACTTTATCGGAAGCTTCGTTCCCCATAAAGCAAAACCCTCCGTGGGATCGCACTGCGGAGGAAGGGAATTGTGTCGCTGAAGCGACCTGCTGCAGGCGGAGAGCTTCGCCTGCGAAACTCGTTTTTATGGCGTTGCAAAGCGTAAAGGAAATAGAATGTTCCTCCACATGGAAAGAGACAGTGACGGGCACGGACTTGTCCCCGTATTTTAAAATATTGGAAAAGAGATTGTTGAAAATGCGCTTGATCATCACCGTGTCGCCGTTGACTGTCCGCCCGGTCAGGCATGGAGACGCAGTCAGGCATGGAGGCTCTGCAGTCTTATAGCCTGCAAGGCGGATGAAGTCCATATTTTCCGCAATACATTCCTCAAAAAAGGAGAGCGGTATGGCGGCGGGGGAGATTTCCTCGTTTGCCTCATAGACAAGCGCGTATTCAAACATACGGTCGGTCAGCTCACGGATGTCGTCCGTCTTTTGCAG
>Avalanche_p1__coassemble_1088_pt1 | contig 19161 bp, 17 predicted proteins | sample Avalanche_p1__metabat2_low_PE_018 | metagenome-assembled genome bin Avalanche_p1 | reverse complement strand
GATAAAATATATCGGAATTTGTAAAAATAGAGAGGATAAAAATTATGTCTGGACATTCAAAATTTGCTAATATTAAACACAAAAAAGAGAAAAACGATGCGGCGAAGGGAAAAATCTTTACCGTGATCGGACGTGAGATTGCCGTTGCGGTCAAGGAGGGAGGTCCTGATCCGGCAAATAATTACAAGCTGGCACAGGTCATCGCAAAGGCGAAGGCGAACAATATGCCAAATGACACGATCGACCGCGGCATCAAAAAGGCGGCGGGAGACGGCGATGCTGTCAATTATGAATTTTGTACCTATGAGGGGTATGGACCGAGCGGAACGGCGATCATCGTAAAATGCCTGACTGACAATAAGAACCGTACGGCTGCCAACGTCCGCAATGCGTTTACGAAGGGACATGGGAGCATCGGTACGCAGGGATGCGTTTCCTATATGTTTGATGAGAAGGGACAGATCATCATTGCAAAGGAGGACTGCGCAAAGGATGCGGACGATTTGATGATGCTTGCGCTTGACGCGGGTGCAGAGGATTTCGCCGAGGAGGAGGATTCCTTTGAGATTTTAACGTCTCCCGATGAGTTTGAAACAGTCCGCGCGGCGTTGGAGAAAGAAAATATCGTTATGGCGGAGGCTTCTGTTACGATGCTTCCGCAGACCTATGTGGAGCTTACCGCAGAGGAGGATCTGACAAACATCAACCGCATTTTGGACTTGCTTGATGCGGACGACGATGTGCAGGAGGTTTACCACAACTGGGAGGAATAGGCGATCAAAGGCGCAGGAGAGGAGATGTGGGCGATGCGGATTTTGCTTGCAGAGGATGAGAGGGATCTCAATCACATTATCACATTAAAGCTCAGGCAGGACGGCTACAGTGTAGACAGCTGCCATGACGGTGAGGAGGCGCTTGAGGCGCTTGAGGTGGCGGATTACGATGCGGTGATCCTTGATATTATGATGCCGAAGGCAGATGGACTTACAGTCTTAAAGAAGCTTCGCAGAGACGGAAATACAACTCCTGTACTTTTTTTGACTGCCCGCGACGCGGTGGAGGATCGTGTGCGCGGTCTGGATGGAGGGGCGAATGATTATCTGGTAAAGCCGTTTTCCTTTGAGGAGCTGATGGCGCGCATCCGCGCAATGACGCGCAGTACGTTCGGCATGACAGACAATATCCTTTCGGTTGCAGATCTGGAGATGGACTGCAATGCCCACACTGTCACACGCGGCGGCGTGCAGATTGTTCTTTCCGCAAAGGAATATGCTCTTTTGGAATATCTGATGCGCAATCGGGGGATCGTTCTCTCCCGAGAGAAGATCGAGAACCATATCTGGAACTTTGATTATGAGGGCGGCACAAATGTGGTCGACGTTTATATCCGTTATCTCCGCAAAAAGCTGGATGACGGGCATGAGAAAAAGCTGATCCATACTGTGCGCGGCAGCGGCTATGTCCTGAGGGAGGAAGCATGAAAAAACTTTCCATCCGTATGAAAATTACACTATGGTTTGGCGCTGTGTTGGCTGTCATGGTGGGACTTACATATATTGTGGCGCTGTCGATCAGCGATTCTATGATGCAAAAGCAGCTGCAGGATAATCTTGTCACAACGGTTGAGGACAATGTAGACGAGGTGGAATATTACAGGGTCTATCCGACGAATAAGGTGGATAACGGAACAGATTTGTATCTGCGCCACGGCAGCGGCTACATGGAGATTGACGATGATTTTCTTGATAAGGTCAACGGCATCTATACAGCGCTTTATCAAAAGGACGGTACGCTTGTCTATGGAGAAAATCCGATCGCTACGGAGGATGGAGAGATTGTTTTTTCAGACGGTCAGGTCCATAAAAAAACAGTACATGGTGTTGTCTGGTATTCATTTGATCGGGAGCTGACAACGAAAGGGCTGGAAGGAGTCTGGCTGCGCGGCACGGTTTCTTCGGAACAGGGAAATCTGCAGCTCTCCGCTGTGGTGCGGCTCTCCCTGATCCTGATGCCGCTGTTGATGCTGCTTGCAGTTTGCGGCGGATATTTGATCGCCGGAAGATTTCTTTCTCCGATCAAGCAGATCACACAGACCGCAGCGCAGATCGGACAGGGCAGGGACTTAAAGCAGAGGATCGCGTTAAAGGGCGGCAGCAAGGATGAGCTTCACCAGCTTGCACTTACGTTTGACGAGATGTTTGAGCGGCTTGACGCTTCGTTTGAGGCGGAGCGTCAGTTTACATCGGATGCGTCACATGAGCTTCGTACGCCGATGGCGGTGATCATGGCGGAGTGTGAATATATGCTGGAGCAGGAGAGAAGCAGCGGGGAATACGAGGACGCGATGCGTGTGGTTTACCGGCAGGGGAAAAAGATGTCGCGTCTGATCGAGGATATGCTCATGTTTACCCGCATGGAGCGCAGGGCAGATGCCTTTTCTATGAAAGAACTCAATTTTTCTCAGCTGGCAGAGGATGTATGTGAGGATATGCGGCATATTGCAGAAAAAAATATTTCGCTTTCTGCAAGGATTGAGCAGGAAATATGGATTTTAGGAAATTATGATCTGCTCGTGCGGCTTTTAACAAATCTGATCACGAATGCTTACCGATACGGAAAAGAGAATGGGCACATTACAGTTGCACTTTGCAGTAATGCGGAGGAAGTGACACTGTCGGTCAAGGATGACGGCGTTGGAATCTCGCGGGAGGAGCTGGAAAAGATATTTCTTCGTTTTTATCAGTCCGACACTGCCAGAAGCGGCAGCGGCACAGGGCTTGGTCTTGCGATGGTCCGTGAGATCGCACAGTTTCATCAGGGAAGGGTTTTTGCCGAGAGCACACCGGGGGAGGGGAGTACCTTCTTCTTTCAGGTAAAAGCCAGTCGTACATAAATATCAAAAAAAATGAAAAATATGGAATGTTTTAATGCTCCTTTAATGTTTGGACTTTATAGTAAGGTCAGAAACAAGAGAGGAGCATTTTTAAATATGAAGAAGATGAAAGATTTTTTTGCAACACCGAAGAAAGCAGTGATAACATCTGTCTGCCTTGTGGCGGGCGTTGGAGTTCTTGCAACAGGGTCTGTTTTTGCGGCGGGCGCAATTGCAAGGGGAACAGGAATAGGGACTACGAAGGCTGAGGACATTGCGTTAAAAGACGCGGGTACAGATTTTTCACAGGCGCGCGTGTATCATACACAGTTTGATTTTGACGACGGGCATTATATTTATGAGGTTGAATTTACTGCTAACGGGATGGAATATGATTACCGTATCAAGTCCTCAAACGGAAAGATTCTTAGCAGGAGCAGCGAGCCGATGGAAGTATATGCGGCAAATGCCTATCAGAATCAGAACGCAGCTGCTGCACAGCAGAACCAGAATGCAGGCGTAGATCAGAGTCAGAATGCAGCTGCTGCAGCAAATCAAAACCAGAATGCAGGCGCAGATCAGAACACAGCTGCTGCACAGCAGCCGGCGGGCAATCAGGGGGCTGCTCCAAATGCAGCTGCTGCAATCATCGACATTGAGGAGGCAAAGCGGATCGCATTAGACCATGCGGGACTGTCAGCGGATGCCGTAAAACACATGAATGCATATCTGGAGTATGACGATGGCATTGAGCAGTATGAGGTTCAGTTTTACGAGGGGACAACCGAGTATGAGTATTCCATTGACGCAGTGAACGGAACTGTGCTTGGATACAACATGGAATCCATTTTCAGTTAAAAAATAAAAAGTATTAATGTTTGTTTAATCTTTCTGAATTATAGTAAGAACAGAAACAGGAAAGGGGTATTTCACATATGAAAAAAGTAAAGGATTTTTTTGCAACACCGAAAAAAGCGATCGTGACATCTGTATGCCTCGTAGGAGGACTTGGAGTACTTGCGGCAGGCTCTGTCGCAGTGACTGCCTCCGTTGCGAAGAATAATTCGATCGGAAATATTGCAGCGGAGGATATTGCACTTAAGGATGCCGGTATTGACTATTCACAGGCTAGAATTCACCGTACGGAGTTTGACTATGACAATGGTCAGTACCTGTATGAAGTAGAGTTTTCATCGAACGGAGTGGAGTATGATTATCGGATCAAGGCATCTGACGGTACGATCCTCTGGAGAGACAGCGAACCGATGGACGGTTATGTGGCAAACGTAAACGGAAATCAAACGCAGGGAGAAGCGCAGCAGCAAGCACCGCAGCTGTCAGCAGAGCAACAGCAGGCACAGGAGACACTGGCACAGGCACAAGAGACGTTAGCGCAGGCACAGCAGCAGCAACAGCAGGCACAGGAAGCAGCACAGCAGGCGCAGGAGGCGCAGAAGCAGGCACAGGAAGCAGCCGCGCAGGCACAGCAGCAGCAACAGCAGGCACAGCAGCAGCAACAGCAGGCGGAGGAAGCAAAGAAGCAGGCGGAAGCAGCACAGAAGCAGGCACAGCAGCAGCAACAGCAGCAACAGCAGGCACAGCAGCAGCAACAGCAGCAACAGCAGCAGCAACAGCAGCAACAGCAGCCGGCACCACAGCAGCCAGCGCCACAGCCACCGGCACAAAATAATACCTATATCAGCGTAGATCAGGCGAAGAATATTGCGCTTGGAAAGGCAGGACTTTCAGCATCCGGAGTTAATTTTGTAAAAACGAAGCTTGAAAATGACGACGGACGCGCGGAATATGAAATTGAATTTTACAGCGGAACGACGGAATATGACTATACGATTGATGCTGTGACCGGAAATGTCTTGGAATATGATGTAGATTCTATTTATGATTAAGAATGAGTGGCACATTTTGCGAAGCAGCTCTTAGGTTGGAAAAAGGCAGTCTGTACAAAATCAGGTACAGGCTGCCTTTTTGCTGACCGCATTGCGGCAGAGCGTAAGCGTGTCGCTCGTTGTTGACCTAAGAGTGGCTCGCAAAGCGTGTCACTCGTTTTGTATCATAGGGCTATTGGATCTGTGTCATAGGCAGCATCGCGGCTCCCACAATTCCGGGTTCTTCCAAAACAGCCTCCTTGAATATGACAGGCTGCATGCCCTCGTGGATCATTGAGCGATAGAAGCGTTCCATTTTCTCGAAAAATACGTCCTTTCCTTTCATAACGCCTCCGCCAACGACAAATACATGCGGATCAATGATGTGACCGATCGCAGAAAACATCATTGCCAGATCATAAGCCATATCGTCTACAAGCTTTAATGCCCTTTCATCTCCTGTGCGTGCAAGCTCAAATACATTTCCGGCATGCGCGATCTGTTCGCCGAATAACTCACGTCCCTTACGGGTGATCGCAGTTCCGCTTGCCTCATTTTCAACGGCTCCAACATTTAAAATATTATATTTTTCTCTGTTCCGGTCAATGCAGATGTTTCCGATTTCTCCCGCATGTCCGTTCTGTCCGCTGATGACCTTCTGGTCAATGACAAGAGCGCCTCCGATCCCTGTGGAAATTGTGACATAGTATACGATCGGATAGCCCTTTCCCCCGCCAAGCACTGCCTCTCCCAGAGCTGCAACCTTCACATCGTTGTCCATAAAGACGGGCTTTTGGAAATGCTTGCCAATATAGTTTGCGATCGGAAAGCCGATCAGCTTCGGAAGATTTGTAGAAACGATGATCCTTCCGTTTTTCGTATCGATCGGACCGGGGATGCCAAGTCCGATTCCCACACAGTCCTCATAGCCGTCAAGACTTTCGATCAGAGAGATGATCGTTTCCATGACTGGCTCGGCTCCGCGTTCGGGATGACTTTCTGATTTTTTCATACATTGAATCGTACCATCCGCAAGCACGATCGCTGCACGGATATTTGTGCCTCCAAGATCAACACCGATAAATTTTTGCATAGTGATACCTCATCCTTTTTTCTTTTATTATACTATGCCTGTGAAAAGATGCAAGAGAGGCAGAGAAAATAATGCGTCCGTTTCATTTCTATTTTTTCATTTTACATAGCATGCCGCTCGTTGTGATCCATGACTTATATCAGACAAGCTTATAGGCATGGACATAGCATGCGCTATCAGGTATAATATTAAAAACGATAGGAAAACGGGAGGGGTTATCAATGACAGAACAGGAAAAGATCGCGACAGCGGTTATGGAGGAATGGCTTTCACATCCAGGCGAGCTTGGGAAAAAACCGGCGAAGCTTGAAATTGCCGGCGTATTTGAGCTGCACGAGCTCCGCTATTATATCTTTCGGTTTAAGAAAACGGTTTTCGGCAGCTGGAAGGTGGCAGTCTGCGGCGGCTATGAGGGAGACGGATTAGGGCACTGCGGACATATTTACAGCGAAATGGAGGCATATCATCCCGATACGGCGGAACAAAAATGTATCGAAATGGTTGAAAAAATTCGCAGTTATTGGCTGGAGCAGGCAGAGCAATATGAGAAAGAGGGGGACAAAAAAGTGCAGGCGCCGGGAAACTTTTTAGGCTTTGTGCTTTTGCCCGAGCCTGTTTTTGATACAGATGAGCTGCGGAGGGTCTTAAAGGAGGATTGGGGCATTACCTGTGAGGATGATCCAAAGGACGCGGATCAGGATAGGACAAGGATTGCGTTTTATGAGAGCGGTATGATGGCGACAGCCGGACTGATGGAGGTGAAGGTACCGGAGAACGAAGCCGAATATTGGGCAAACAGCAATTTTATGGCAAGGGAAAAGGCGCTTGCCGCCGCAAAAGATCACAAGGCGCATCTGCTTGTGGCTGTTTTGGGAAGGGGAGCCGCGCCTTTGGAGGCAGGAAAGCTTTTTGCAAAGCTGGCGGCTGCCTGTCTGAAGGCTTCCAATGCGCTTGGCATTTATGAGTGCGGCACGGTATGGCTGCCGGAGCAGTTTCTTTCCTTTGCAGAGGTGATGAAGGAGGGAGAGCTGCCGTTGCCCGCACTCGTATTTGTCGGCTTGTATCAGGATGAGAAGGGCGTCAGCAGCTGGACAAACGGTCTTAGAGCATTTGGGAAAGAAGAATTGGAGATTGTTGGAAGCAGCCATTCTCCCGAGGAGGTTTACGGCATGATGTTGTACATTTCAGAGTATCTGCTGGAGGAGGGAGCCGTTCTGCGGGATGGAGAGACCATTGGTCTTTCGGCGGAGCAAAAGCTGCCCCTGACATTTTCGGCAGGGGTTTTTATGGAAGGCATGTCAATGAAAATCGGTTTTTAAGGAATCCGGGACTGTATGGGCAGGGGCGTGAGGGTCAGGGAGAAGGGAGCGAAAGAATGACCACGGCGCCGCCGGTCTGCGCTGAATTTTTTAATATAAGCTGTCCGTTATGCTGCCGGAGGATGCTGTCTGTGATAAAAAGCCCCATGCCAAAGTGGAGCTTTGAGGTCCGGCTTTTCTCCCCCATAAAAAATTGCTCCCGCGCATGGGAGAGCGCTTCCGGCGTGAAGCCGCTCCCCTCGTCCGTGACAGAGATTTGCAGAAAGTCGTCCACTTTTTGTGTCATTACATAGACGGTTCCTCCGGGCGGTGAATAGTCAAGCGCGTTGACGATCACATTCAAAATCGCCCGCTCCAGCAGTAGTTTGTCCGCAGCAAGCGTGCCTAAATCTTTGCCGGTTTCCATGCGCAGGGAAATTCCTTGCGTAAGGCAAAGAGACTCTGCCCGCGCAGCGATCTGTTCCATATAATCGGACAGATCAAACGCTTCGCAATGAAGCTGATACCCCGCAGCCGTTCGCGATATGTCGATCAGCGTCCGGATGTAAACGCCGATCTGCTCTGAACTTTCCGTGATGTATTTTGCATATAGCTGCTGTTCTTCGTCAAGCGTTGTCTCGCAGATCAGGTCGATATTTCCCTGAATGACAGTCAGGGGAGTTTTCAGGTCGTGGGCGAGCGCGGCAATCTGCTCCCGCTGTAATTGTTCTGCGTTCCACTGCTGCTTTAACGACGCCTGCAGATTGTCTTTCATATCAGAAAAAGAGGAGAGTACGTCCTCAAATTCCCGGATCCTGGAATGTCCCACCTCAAAATCAAGATTTTGCTGTGCCACCTGCGCTGTGGCTTCAAAAAGCGGGGAGAGCTGTGCCCGCAGATTTTTTGCAAATTTTGCCGTCAGCAGGGCACATACCGCCGTACAGTTGATCCCAATGAGGATGACGAGCAGAACCTCCGGCGACGGGAAGTGCGCATAAAACCATTCGTTTGTAAATTGTGAGCCAATGTAATACTGGAGCACCACATATTCCTTTTCGCGTGTGATAAATAAATACTGCTTGTTCAGGTTTTCATTGATCTTTCCGGAGATCGCATAATCCATGGCACGCGCAAAGTCGTCGCCCTTAAGGGATGTTTCCAGTACCTGATAATTTTTATCCAGCACTAAATATTTAAGCCCCACGGGAAGCGCTACATCTGCCAGATCGGGCGTTGCGGCGATAACGGGAACAAGGCTTTTGGCACTCTGCTCGGAATAATCGGCGTAGGTAATAAATCCGGTCGTCGCCCCGATAAAAATAAGGCTGAATGGAAGGATGACAGAAGCAGCCAGACCAAGCAGCAGCATACATAAAAATTTCCAGAAGGATGCTTTCAGTGACGTTGTTTTCTTTATTCCCATTTGTACCCAATCCCCCAGACTGTTGCGATCGGCTGGATGCCCAGTTTTCCAAGCTTTGCCCGGATATTTTTGATATGTGTTGCGATCGTTGAGTTGTCGCTTTCGCCGTCCAGACTGAAAACCGCTTCGTAAACCTGCTCTCTGGAAAACACCTGACCTTTGTTTCTGGCAAGGTATTCACAGATGAGGTATTCGCTTTTCGTCAGGGGAACGGGCGTGCCATCTACGCGCAATTCCTTGGCTGACAGATCGATTTTTATCCGGTCAAAGATAAGCGCAGCATGCCGTTCTCTGTGCTCTCGGCGCAGATGGGCGTTGACGCGCGCCCTCAGCTCTGCAATGCGGAACGGTTTGGTCAGATAGTCGTCCGCGCCAAGCCCAAGCCCGAAAGTAATGTCATGCTCCATTGTCTTTGCAGTCAGAAAGAGAATGGGACAGTCCACCAGAGAACGGATCTTCTCACAATAGGAAAAGCCGTCGACGTCCGGCATCATAATGTCAAGCAGGATCAGATCATAGCTGCCCAGCTTGTCGGGAGGAACCTGTGCGGCAGACGTGCAGACGGTAACCAGGTGTCCGTCTTTTTGTAATCCATTTTTGACAAGCTCTAAAATAGACGGCTCGTCATCGATCATAAGAATTGCTGCCATGTTATCGTCCCCTTTCATTGTGTCCTTTAGTATAGCATACTTCAAAAAAGCAGAAAAGCTGTCACTGCCGCAAATCTTTTATTCATAATTTTTTCGCCCCTCCCAATGAGAAAACCATAAGAAAGTCAATAACACGCCTCCTATTGTGAATACAGCGATCCATATCCATTCTGTTGCGTGAACAGAAAGCCTGTCGTTCATAACATCATGCACCCAGTTCATAGACCATGCAAAGGGGATATATCGCGCCATACCATTCAGCTCAATATTGCTATATAAAATACATTGCAGACTTTCAAATACGCCCCAAAATAATGAAATGCCAAGTCCAAACCGAAAGCTAAGGAACAAATGCAGGGCGTAAATGATGAAATTGTAAAATGCCATTCCTGCGGCTGCTTTGACGAGCATATAAAGTGGTACGGTATTCGCTATTCCCACCAAATGGACGCCAAGAAGAAAGAGAAGAAACAGAGAAAACAGTGCAGCGATTCCTGTTCCATATAAAACGACCAATTTTGTCAGCATGGATTTACATCGGTCAGGCACGCCAAGCAACATTTGAAAGTGTGAAGCCTTTTCTTCCAATAAGATATTCAGGCTGACGATCACACTTATCAGCAGGGGAAAAACGGTCGCTGTAAGCTCTAGTATCATTTTTAATTTTTTGTCATCCGCTGTGTTTCCATAAAGGACATAGTAAACCATAAAGAGTAACGCTCCCACAACAGGCAGACATAAATGCATCGTCCAAAACGGCGTATGCTTCACTTTTAACAGTTCAGAATGAACCCCTCCGAAAAAGTCCATACGTTACCTCCTTTTTGAAAAGTCCCTTGCGTCGGCATAAGTGAAAACAGCAAACAGCAGCAGCGACAGTGCGACGCAGATCAAAGCGGTGACAGAAAAGGAGGAACTGCCAGTAAACGTTCCGTTTAACTGGATTCCCAGCAGCTGCTCCGCCAGTTTGGCTGCGTAGCAGTACGGCACAAAATACCAGACCGCCGTATTTCCTGATACAACGGGCAGGAAGATTCCAAGTACGGTATTTAAGACGACCGGAAAAAAGAGTCCCGTTCTGCGTGCAAGGAAAAGGCACAGCGGAATCTGCCAGAGGGACGAGAGAACGATCCCGATACTGCCGCAAATACTCTGCCCGACAGAATATACCGCCGTTGCCGGAGAGATGAGATGGCTCACAGAGACGAGCATGGCGAAAAATAGTGCAGAGACAAGCAGTTTTTCGGTCAGGATCATGCCTTTTGCAGCTTCAAATTTTAACAGGTTTACGAGCATGGAAAATACAGAGTAGTATTTTCCGGCATTTTCCTCTTTCCGGTGCGATAAAGAGCATAGGATCGCGATCGTACCGGGGAGCAAAAACGCGTACCACCAGTAAAATGCGGTGTATTGAAAGCCCGTAAAGCCTCCAACGACCCACGCAAACACAGCGGTGAGCAGCGGAAGGAGAAAGACAAGCCTGTTGATGGCGCTTCTCTTAAATTTTAGATGTTCTGATTTGAAATAGTTCATGCCATGCCCTCCCTGCGATTATTTTTTACCACGTCCATAAAAAGCTGTTCGAGATTTTCATTTGCATTAAGTTTCCCCTCATATCCCAGAACGCCGCCGGCGATAATGCCGATATGGTCGGCTGTCTGCTGCACCTCGGAGAGCATATGGCTGGAGAGGATGACGGTGATGCCTTTTGCGGGAAAGGAGCGGATCAGCGCCCGGAGCTCCTCGATCCCTACCGGGTCAAGTCCGTTGGCAGGCTCGTCGAGGATGAGCAGCTTGGGGTGACCAAGCAATGCAAGCGCAATCCCAAGACGCTGCTTCATGCCAAGAGAGAACTGTCCGGCTCTTTTCCTGCCGGTATCCGCAAGGCGGACGGTCTGTAAAACCTCCGCAATCCGGCTGTCCGGCAGCCCTAAGAGGGCTGCTTTGACCTTCAGGTTTTCGCGGGCGGTCAGATTTTCGTAGAGGGGCGGCGTTTCGATCAGCGCTCCGATGTGGTTTAAGTCGCTGCGCGTCCACGCATGACCGTCAAACGTGATGCTTCCGGCAGTCGGTTTTAAAATGCCTGCGATCATTTTGAGCGTTGTGGATTTTCCTGCTCCGTTTGGTCCGAGCAGACCGTAGACGGTATTTTTTTCAATGTGCAGACAGATGCGGCTGACTGCCGTCTGCCCGCGAAACGATTTGCAGAGATCTGTGGTTTGCAACATCATAGTCATAATTGATAGAGTCCTTTCATTTGATTAAGATAGGGGTAGAATAGCGGGTAATTTTGAAGATTTTATAAAGAAAGAAAAAATAAATGAGATCGGGAGAGTTTTTAGACAGTTTTTTCGCGCATTCGGTTCGCAGAGGCGTTTCGTTTTTTCTGTTATTTTTCTGATTTTTATGGAATAAATCTGGAATTGCGCATAAAAATGTTGTATGATAGGAGCAAAGAATCAGGTAAGGAGCGACAGAGAAAATGGGAAACGACTATAAGCTTGAGACAAGGTGCATCCAGAGCGGCTGGCAGCCAAAATGCGGGGAGCCGAGAGTTCTGCCGATTTATCAGAGCACGACCTTTAAGTATGATGACAGCGATCAGATGGGCAAGCTTTTTGATCTGGAGGCGGAGGGATATTTTTATACAAGACTGCAGAATCCGACGAATGATGCCGTCGCCTCCAAAATCACTGCGCTTGAGGGCGGCGCGGCAGGTATGCTCACTTCCTCCGGGCAGGCGGCGAATTACTATGCATTGTTTAATATCTGCGAGTCGGGAGACCATATTGTGTGCTCAAATTCCGTTTACGGCGGAACGTATAACCTGTTTGGAACGACGATGAAAAAGCAGGGGATTTCATGTACGTTTGTAAATCCTGATGCGTCCTTAGAGGAGCTGTCCTTGGCGATGCGCCCGAATACGAAGGCAGTCTTTGCGGAGACGATCTCAAATCCTTCGATTGTAATCCTGGATATTGAAAAGTTTGCAGAGCTTGCGCATATGCACGGCGTACCGCTCATTGTGGATAATACGTTTGCAACCCCGATGAATTGTCGGCCGTTTGCATGGGGCGCTGATATTGTGACGCATTCCACGACAAAGTACATGGACGGACATGCCATGTCCGTCGGCGGGGCGATCATTGATTCCGGTAATTTTGACTGGATGGCGCACAGAGAGAAGTTTCCGGGGCTGACGCAGCCGGACGCATCCTATCATGGCATTACTTATGCCGAGCAGTTCGGCAAGGCGGCTTATATCACGAAGGCGACGGCACAGCTGATGCGCGATCTTGGCGCGATCCCGTCGCCGATGAATGCCTTTTTGCTGAATGTCGGGCTTGAGACGCTGCACCTTAGGATGGCGCGCCATTGTGAAAATGCGCAGAAGGCTGCGGAGTTTTTGGACGCCCACGAGAAGGTTGCATGGGTCAATTACGCGGGGCTTTCGGGAAACCGTTACCATGCGCTGGCACAGAAATATATGCCAAACGGCACCTGCGGCGTTTTAGCGTTTGCGATCAAGGGGGAGAGGGAGCGGGCGATCCGATTTATGGATGCGCTTAAGCTGACTGCCATTGTTACGCATGTGGCGGATGCCAGAACCTGTATTCTGCATCCTGCGAGCCATACGCACCGGCAGATGACGACGGAGCAGCTGATCGAGGCGGGCATTTCGCCGGAGCTGATGCGCTTATCGGTCGGCATTGAGCATATCGACGACATTCTTTGGGATCTGGAACAGGCGCTCGCGGGAATCTAATATCATTTTGGAGGGGGTTTATGAAGAAAATACTTTTTGCGGCATCGGAATGTGTGCCGTTTATCAAAACTGGCGGACTTGCGGACGTATGCGGGGCGCTTCCAAAGGAATTTGACAAAACGGAATGGGACGTGCGCGTTGTCCTTCCAAATTATTCCTGCATCAGGGAGGAGTATCGCAGAGAGTTTCGCTATGTCACTCATTTTTATATGAGCGCAGGGAATTATATTACTGATAAATATGTGGGAGTGCTCAAGTATGTGCTGGATGGGATCACCTATTATCTGATCGACAATCGGGAGTATTTTGACTGCGAGACGCCGTACGGTGATATTCGTTATGATATTGAGAAATTTTGCTTTTTTGACAAGGCGGTCCTGTCTATTTTAAAGCAGATTGATTTTCGCCCGGATCTCATCCATTGTCACGACTGGGAGACCGGTCTGATCCCGGTTTATCTTAAAAATGAATTTCAGGCAGACTCCTTTTACTGGGGCATCAAATCGGTGATGACGATCCATAACCTTAAGTTTCAGGGTGTGTGGGATGTTAAGACGATGCGGGGGCTGACGGGATTTTCCGCAAATCTGTTTACGCCGGATAAGCTGGAGTTTCGTAAGGATGCGAATATGCTAAAGGGCGGTCTTGTGTATGCCGATTATATCACAACAGTCAGTGATTCCTATGCGCAGGAGATTCAGACGGAATATTACGGAGAAGGTTTAAACGGACTGCTTGCGGCACGTCATTTTGACATGCAGGGAATTGTCAACGGGATTGATTATGAGGTTTATAATCCGCAGACTGACGATAAGCTTTTTGTCAACTACGACGCGCACAGCTTCCGCAAGAAGAAATATCTGAATAAGACGAAGCTTCAGGAGGAGCTTGGGCTGACGGTAGATAAAAAGAAATATATGATCGGTCTGATTTCCCGTCTGACGGACCAAAAGGGGCTGGATTTGATCCGTGATGTGATGGATCACATTGTGGACGACTACACACAGTTTGTCGTCATCGGCACCGGAGATGCACAGTATGAAAATATGTTTCGTCATTATGCATGGAAATATGCAGACCGTGTGTCTGCAAATATCTGCTATTCTGATGACCTTGCCCATAAGCTTTATGGGGCGGCAGATGCATTTTTGATGCCGTCGCGCTTTGAGCCCTGCGGGCTGACGCAGCTGATCTCCTTCCGGTACGGAACGGTTCCGATCGTGCGGGAAACCGGAGGCTTAAGGGACACGGTGCATCCGTTCAACGAATATGAGAATACGGGCGACGGATTCTCGTTTGCAAATTATGATAGCAAAGAGATGCTTGGCATTATCAATTATTCCAAGCACATTTATTTTGACAGAAAGAAGCAGTGGAATCAGATGATCGACCGCGGTATGGCAAATGATTATTCCTGGAGAAGCTCCAAGGGACGCTATGAGGGCTTGTACCGCTATCTGCTTGGAGAGTGCTGATTTTTTGTATAAAACTCCAGAATATGCGAAAGCTAAAAGAAGGCGCAGCTGCGCCTTCTTTTAGCTTAAGTGAATGGAGGAAATGGGAGTATATGTCAGAAACGCAGGAAAAGAAAAATGAAATGGTACGGGAGTTTGGGCAGATCGAATTAAACAATAACAGAGAGGACAACAAAATATCCCTGCTCTCGATCATTGGGGAGATCGAGGGGCACGACTGTCTGCCGGCGACGACAAAGACGACGAAATACGAGCATATTTTGCCAAAGCTGGCAGAAATCGAGGATAATGCAGATTCGGAGGGTGTGCTTCTGCTTCTGAACACGGTAGGGGGAGATGTGGAGAGTGGTCTTGCGATCGCGGAGATGGTGGCGTCGATCAGCAAGCCGACGGTTTCGCTGGTACTTGGGGGAAGTCATTCGATCGGCGTTCCGCTTGCGGTGTCTACCGATTATTCCCTGATCGTACCGTCCGGCACGATGGTGATCCATCCCGTGCGTATGAACGGTATGGTGATCGGGGCACAGCAGACCTACGATTATTTTAAGCAGATGCAGGATAGGATCCTCCGTTTTATCGCCATGCACTCAAAGGCACAGGAGGAGCGTCTGGAAAAGCTGATGATGAACACCGGAATGCTGACGAAGGATCTTGGCACGATTCTTGTCGGCGAGGAGGCGGTGAAGGAGGGCTTGATCGACGAGGTCGGAGGGATCAATCAGGCATTTTTAAAGCTGCACAGTCTGATCGACGCGCGTAAGAGCAAAAAGAATTAAAAAACCTTTTAATGACAATCGGATAGAAGTATGATAAGATAGAACATGCATGTAATAGTTGTATGATAGAAATGTACATCTCGATAAAAGGAGGCAGCCATGTCATTCTTGCAGGTAATTATCATGGGTGTGATCCATGGACTGACGGAATTTCTTCCGGTCAGCAGCTCCGGACATCTTGCGCTTTTTAAAATACTGTTTGGGATAGAAGCAGAGACAGGAATTTTGTATGAGATTCTGCTGCATGTGGGGACGCTTGCGGCAATCTGTCTCGTTTATTATAAAGACATCTTTAAGCTGTGCGCGGAAGGGTGCCGCATTTTGCGCGACGCCTTTGTCAATGTTTTGATTTTTTTCCGCAATCAGATCAAGCGGGAGAGTGAGGAATACCGCAAGGTGATCTCAAACGGTTACCGCAAGTTTGTGATGCTGGTGCTTGTATCCTCGATCCCGACCGGAGTCATTGGATTTTTTGGGAGAAATGCGGTAGCGCTGGCGTCGCAGATTCTCCTTGTTCCGGGTATCTGCCTGATCGTGACGGCGGTTCTTCTTTTTATCGCAGATCACAGCAGGGAGGGAGGAAAGCTTCCCAAAAGCGCTACATACACAGACGCGTTTATCATCGGCATTTCGCAGGGCGTCGCAACGCTGCCCGGGCTTTCACGCGCGGGAACGACGATCACAGCGGCTCTCTTGTGTGGCTATCAGCGCAATTTTGCGGTCAAATATTCGTTTATCATGTCTATCCCCGCAATTTTGGGATCGCTTGTGCTGAAATTGACAATGCTTGGTAAGATTGCTGCAACGCCCACAGAGCTCGTATCTTACATCATCGGTATGCTTGTGGCTGCCGTCATCGGATATATCTGCATTAAGACAATGCTTGTCATCGTACGCAGAAAAAAATTTACAATTTTTGCAGTGTATTGCCTGTTCATTGGGATGCTGTCCATTGGCGGGTACTTTTATATGGCATAATTTGGGAGGTAATATTTTTTGGCAACAGGAAAGAAAAAGGGCGCTGCCGGAAAAGGAACGCAGACAAAGCGAGGGGCGGCACAGGGACGCGGCGCAAAAAAGGAAGTCAAGCAGCAGGAAAACTTTACGAGTGAGATTATTCTATGGAGTGTGCTGGCTGCATCTATTTTATTGTTTATCAGTAATTTTGGGATCGGAGGAACGATCGGAAATGCCGTAAGCCGATTCTTCTTTGGCATTTTTGGACTGATCGCATACATATTTCCCGTGATCCTGCTTGTGGGAACTTTTTTTGCCGTTTCCAATAAGGGCAACCGGATTGCAATCGTAAAAATGGTGGCGGTCATTTTGTTCGTGCTGTTTTTGTGTCTGTTTATGGAGCTGATCGTTCACGGCTCGGATGTGCAGACCCCAGCCGGAGCATACCGCTACAGCTATGAAAACAGGTTCGGAGGCGGATTTATTGGGGGATTTCTCGCATGGCTGATCTGTCCGAATTTTGGATTGATCGGCTCTTATGTGATCGATGCCATCGTTTTGATCATTTCTCTGGTGCTTATCACGGAGCGTTCCGCGCTGCGCGGAGTGCAGAAGGGCAGCAAAAAGGTCTATGAATCTGCAAAGATCAGCAATGAACGCTACAGAGAGCGGGCGGAGCAGCGGAGGGAGGAGCGCGAGCTGCGGCGTATGGACCGTAAGGTAGAGGGCGTTGCGCTTGATACGCGCGTCATGCCAAAGACGCAGGAGGCGTATTCGGATGAGCTGAGTGAATTGTCGCCCAAGCAGCCGCAGATCACTTTGCCGCAGGTGGACGAGGAGCAGCATGTGACGCTGACCTCCGGTGTGTTATATGAGGAGGAACCGGAGGGAGCCGCGCCGTCGGCTTTTTCGGATGAGGCGTTGGCAGCTCTGTCGGCATATCCGGCGCAGGAGCCGGAGGAGATCATCCGAGAGCGTGTCGCTGTGGTCACAGAAAGTCTGGCAGAGCTTAAGCCGGAACAGCAGGAGGCGTCTTATGCGCAGGGCAACGAGGAGCAGCAGGAGGCGTCTTATGCGCAGCGGCAGGAGCAGCCGCAGTACGAGCCATCAGAGACGCTTATGCAGAGGGAAGAAGGCAATCGGACAGCTGCTGTCTCCAGGGAGAAGCCTGCGGATGAAACGGATGATATTGCAAGGATCGCACATGAGATACAGGTGCAGGAGGAGCCGGAAAGAGAGTATGTATTTCCTCCTGTTTCCCTGCTTGCACAGCCTCCCCAAAAAGCGGGCGATTCCAGAATGCATTTGCAGGAAACGGCGCTTAAGCTGCAGCAGACTTTAAAAAATTTCGGCGTAAATGTCACGATTACGAATATAAGCTGCGGGCCTGCGGTCACACGCTATGAGCTGCAGCCGGAGATGGGCGTAAAGGTCAGCAAAATTGTGAATCTTGCGGATGACATCAAGCTGAATCTTGCCGCGGCGGATATTCGTATCGAGGCTCCGATCCCGGGAAAAGCCGCGGTCGGGATTGAGGTTCCGAACAAGGAAAACGTCATGGTGTCATTTCGTGAGCTTGTGGAATCGGAGGAATTTTCCAAGCATGATTCCCATATATCCTTCTGTGTCGGAAAGGATATTGCGGGCAAGGTGATGGTTGCAGATATTGCAAAGATGCCGCATCTTCTGATCGCCGGAGCGACGGGCTCCGGTAAATCGGTATGCATCAATACGGTGATCATGAGTATTCTCTATAAGGCGGACCCCAAAGACGTAAAGCTGATCATGATCGACCCAAAGGTTGTGGAGCTCAGTGTTTATAACGGGATCCCGCACCTGATGATCCCTGTTGTGACTGACCCGAAAAAAGCGGCGGGTGCGCTGCATTGGGCAGTTGCGGAAATGACGGATCGCTATCAGAAGTTCGCGGAGGCGGGAGTGCGGGATTTAAAGGGCTATAATGCCAAGCTTGATACGCTGCCGACGATCGAGGGGGATCCGAAGCCGGAAAAATTACCGCAGATCGTGATCATTGTAGACGAGCTGGCGGACCTTATGATGGTTGCTGCCGGTGATGTGGAGGAGGCGATCTGCCGTCTCGCGCAGCTGGCGCGTGCCTGTGGGATCCATTTGCTCATTGCAACGCAGCGTCCGTCCGTAAATGTCATCACGGGTCTGATCAAAGCAAATATGCCAAGCCGTATCGCATTTGCGGTAACGTCCGGTATTGATTCCAGAACAATTCTTGATATGAACGGCGCGGAGAAGCTGCTCGGAAAGGGCGATATGCTGTTTCATCCGCAGGGAATGCCAAAGCCGCTCCGTGTACAGGGGGCATTTGTCTCGGATAAGGAGGTTTCTGATGTCGTTGCTTTCCTAAAGGAGAACAACGGTCCGGGCGTCTATCGGTCAGACGTTGAGGAGAAGATGAATCATTTAGAGTCAGGAAATACGACGGTTGGCATTGATTCGGGCTCGGGTATGGGAGACGGCAGGGATTCCTATTTTGCAGACGCCGCGCGCCTGCTAATTGATAAGGAAAAGGGATCGATCGGTATGCTCCAGCGCTACTTTAAGATCGGCTTTAACCGGGCCGCGCGCATTATGGACCAGTTAGAGGAGGCGGGCATTGTAGGACCGGAGGAGGGCACAAAGCCGCGCCGCGTCTTGATGTCTGCAGAACAATTTGAGCAGTATGAGGAAGAATATCTATAGGAGGGGCAGCATGAAAAGTGATATAGAAATTGCACAGGAGGCAAGACTTTTGCATATCGGGGAAATCGCACAACAGCTCGGCGTGGAGGAGGATGAGCTGGAGCTTTACGGAAAGTACAAGGCGAAGCTTTCAGATTCGCTTATGGAACGCGTGAAGGATGGACCAGACGGTAAGCTGATCCTTGTGACAGCGATCAATCCAACACCTGCCGGAGAGGGAAAGACGACGACGAGCGTCGGTCTTGGAGAG
>Avalanche_p1__coassemble_1071_pt1 | contig 19604 bp, 18 predicted proteins | sample Avalanche_p1__metabat2_low_PE_018 | metagenome-assembled genome bin Avalanche_p1 | reverse complement strand
ATTGATGACGCTGCCCTCCGCTTTTCCCTTCAGCTGCGGCATAACGCTTTTCATGACGAGCCCCTGATTCCCGCCGGCAAGCACCTCTGCAAAATTCTCGGTAATAAACTGCTCTACCTCCTCTGCAGACATCATGCTTGGCGCATATTCCATAAAAATATCATAACGCGCCTGATACTCTGCCCGCAGCTCCTCCCGATCCTTCGGACAGGTTTCAAGCTGTTCCTTAACAGACTTGATCTCCTTTAATATCACGCTGTCTGTCAGTGACTCCGGCACATCCTCCCTGCAGCCCTCGTCGATCGCACACTTCTTCACCGCCGATACGAGCACGGAAAGCGCATCCTTTCGCACCTTATCTCTCGCCTTCATTGCGGCGATCATATCATCCTGCAACTGTTTTAACTGCATATTACATCCTCCTTTACTCCTGTTTGACCTGATTCTTCCACAAATTATACCACGCACGATCCAAAAATACAATTTCCCATCCGCCCATCTTCTAGAGCACACGGCGCACTGCCACGATGGTGCGATAGGTTGCATTTCCGTAACAGATTCCTGTCCGAGGATTGGAGGCGTGGATAATACGCCCATCCCCGACATAGATCGCAACATGACCCGCATAGCAGATCAAGTCACCGGGCCTTGCATTTTCATAGCTGACTGCCTGTCCGCAGGTTCTCTGCCCATATGAAGTACGCGGGATCGAGATCCCAAACTTCTGGTAAACTGCCATTGTAAAATAGGAGCAGTCTGTTCCGTTTGTCAGACTTGTGCCCCCAAGCACATATGGATTGCCCAGAAACTGGCTTGCATATGCGACAACGTCATTGCCGCTTACTCCGGTCACATAGCCGGGATTTAGATTTCCGTCCGTCAGCCCGGTGGAGGAGCTCCCGCCCGTATTCTGGGGCGGGGTCTCCCCTCCTGTGTTTCCGGGCGTATTCTGTCCGCCGTTATTTGGCTTCTTATTTGCATTCTCAGCTGCCTGCTTCGCCGCCTTTTCCTTCTCCTTTGCGATAATCTGATTCTGCTGCTTGATCGTCTGTGCATACTGCTGTGCCAGCACCTGGGCATTTGACAGCTGACTGTCAAAGTTCTCCATCTGCGCACGCTTCTGCGCAATGATCTGCTCCAGAGAGGCCTGCTCCTCCTGATAATATACCTTCATCATCTCCATCTCCGCCATCTCATCCGCCAGCTGCACAGTCAGCTCCTCCACCTGACGAACCACATCCTCATACGTCGTCAGCAGCCTTCTGTCATATTCATATACATCAGAAACATATTCCGCACGGTTTAAAAAATCACTCATTCCGTCCGCATTGGCAAGCGCTTCCAGCAAGGACGCCTCACCGTTCTCATACATATACCGGATGCGCACCTTCATCGCTTCATACTGCTTCTCTTTTTCAAGCGTTGCATTTTCAAGATCAGCATTCGCCTGCGCGATCTCCTGCGCCTGCAGCTCCATATCGCTTTGCAGCAGCTCCATATCCGTCAAAACGACCATCAACTGTTCATCATAGCCTGCCATCTCCGCCTGCAGACTGTTTTGCGCCGCCTGAATGCCTTGGATCTGTCGGTTGATCTCATTCAGATTCGCCTGTGCATTTTCCTTTTCCTTCTGCGCATCTCCGATCACATCCGCGGCAATCGGTCTGGCACAGCCAATTCCAAGCGCAAGCAACAGCAGCATTGCCGTCCGTTTTTTTCGCTGCCCTTTATTTCCCTTCAATGCCTTCCTTAAACTCATAAAGCATCTCCTCTGATTATCGTAAATTCTATCCCTAGTGTTAGTGAAAAAGAGTTTCGCAAGCGAAACTCTCCGCCTGCGGCGGGTCGCTTCAGCGTCATGATTCCATTCCGCCGCAGTGCGATCTCCCGGAGGGTTTTACTTTATAGGGAACTAAGTTTCCTATAAAGTAACAAAAACAGGGCTACCGCACATCCCCCTGCGATAACCCTATCTTATCATAAATTTGTTAGAATTTAAAGAATTTCACAAATACTTAAGGATTAGTTCCAGCCAATGAAACGCATATCAAGCGCATCAAACTCTCCTTCATAGAAGCTTACCGTAATAGAATTGTCATCTGTATCATAATACATATCACTGTGATTATACCACTGATAAACCTTATACTCCGGATCGTCATGCTTGTAATCCGGCTCCCCGTAAGCCTTCATAAAATCCTCTCCCATTGCGGAATGCGTCAGACCGTTTGGCAGAGAAAATGTCGTTCCATCCACGATGTCAGAGCCTTCAATATAAACCCCAAATACCATAGAGTCCTTCATCGCAAGCGCTCCCTCCATCTCATTTCCGATGTAAACCTCTCCGACCTCTGCACCGTTTGCGTCATAAAATGTAACGTCATCATATTCATCCTGATTCAGCACATACTCCTGATCGTCTGCCTCAATCGAAAATCCTGCGGCTGCAAATTCCGCATAAGTAAGTGGGAATGTGACCGTCACTCCATTCAGAGTGATCGTAGGATCTACAAAGCCTGTTCCAGGCGTTACCTCAACCGGCGGCTCCTGCTCCGGCACCGGGCTTTGTACATCGCCCGCAGAGTCATCGGCAAAATGGTCATCTGTATCATAATCATCCGTATAGTAGTCATCCGTATAATAATCGTCATAATAAGCGGAATTATATCCTTCCTCAAAGCCTTGCATAATCTGCTGCCCCAGGCCGCCGACCGTCCATAAGAAAATTATATAAATAGTATAAAATACAGCAAAGCCAAATCCTATCCATAAGAAAATAGACGCCGTCTTTGATTTGGAACGGAACTCCTCCCATCTGCTCTCCTTATAGGCATTGTTTGCCTGCACAGTAAATACGCAGCCTAAAATTCCCATGATTATCGTAATGATATTGCAACCGCAGCAGCATAAAAACTCTAAAATTGAGAAGGTCAGCTTCATCCCAAAGTTATTCTTAAGCGGTCTACCCTTTTTATCAAGCGGAACCGGTGATGCACCGTAAGACGGCTGACTGTATGCCGACTGTCCATAGCTCTGCTGCCCCGGCTGACTGTACGTTGACTGTCCATAGCTCTGCTGCCCCGGCTGACTGTACGCTGACTGTCCATACGCTGACTGCCCATAGCTTTGCTGTTCCGACTGTCCATACGCTGACTGCCCATAGCTTTGCTGTTCCGACTGTCCATACGCTGACTGCTGTGTCGGCTGGCTGTAATATGACTGCTGCGTCGGCTGGCTATAATACGACTGCTGCTCCTGCTGCTCTGCCACACCGTTTTCTTCCGTCTGCTCTGCCACACCGTTTTCTTCCGTCTGCTCTGCCTCGCCGCTCTCCGTCTGTGGATTCTCTCCGTCTGCTCCGCAGGAGTTTTCCGGCTCTGTGTTCATCTCCTTATTTTCATCCATACTTTTACTCCTCCTTTTTCTCTGCGTGACCGCTTTGCCGCCACCTATCTGTTATATGATACAGCAGCCGGACCAAAAGTGTCACTCGTATACGTTCATCATAGCATAGCATTATTTTCCACACAAGTATTTCCGTTATTTTTATGCCGCTTTTCCTTTGCTTTTTGTGCACACTGGCACAGCGTGCATACAGGCTTTCTCCCCGATACTATCCCACCTGTTTTACGATCAAAACAGTATCTCCCTTTGCAAGCTCCTTTTCCTGCCATCCGTTCGTCTCCAGAATATCACGGATTGTCGTATGGTTCTCCTTTGCAATATCCCAAAGCTCATCTCCCTCCTTTGCGATATAACCGATCAGCCCCGGACGGTTCTGCAGCTCCTCCATATCAAGCGCCGTCTCCTCAAGCTCCTCAATATTATTTACCTGCTGCTTTAGGATTGCAAGAAGCTCCAGATGCACGATCGCCTTGACCTCAATATGCTCCTGATCCAGCATGACCGCTGCAAGCTGCTCGATCCCACAGTCAAGCTCCAGCTCTAACGGTTCTTCCATGTCCGGAATCTCGATCAGCTGTGAAAACGGATAAATCTCCCGCACAGTGCCGACAGGCATATTGTCATCCGTCGTAATATAGAGCAGCTCGACTACAATGCTTCCCTCTGCCTGTACGCCGTTCTCCACAAGCATTCTGCGCTCTAAGCTAACCTTCCCCTCACATGCGCAGATCTGCAGAATACGCTCCTGCGTCTCGGGAAGCTCAATCTGCTCGGCAATTCTGCTCTTTGCATAATTTTTCACCAGAAGCTTTTCTAAAATACGTTCTCTGTATACCGGCAAGAGCTTCTTTTTCAGAGAATAGACATCTGCCAAAAGCTCCAGCCGCTCCTCCTTCCAAACGCGTATGTCCACGTGAAGTGCAAGCTCCAGCACGAGGATGCGCTCCTCCCCGTCATAATCCGGCTTCACCTCAAGCTCCATGGATACGGGCGTTACCTTCACCTTGCAGATGACGTCCTCCTCCTCTACCCCGCAGTCCGTCCCACACTCTAACGGCACTGTCGTCTCATACCACTGCAGACGCTCCGTCTCCTCCTCCTCGCTGTAGAGCACCGCGATCAGCACCTCCCCATCGAGCAGTACCTTCCCATCCTGTATACGGCTCTCCACATTGCGCAGCTCAATGCTCCTCCAGAGAATTTCCCGCACATTGGGCTTGCTTGACGGCAGCACAGTCTCACTTTTTTGCCTGCACACGTCGCGGCTTGCTGCAAGAAGCGTCATTCCCTCTCTTGTCACCAGCTTCTGCTCGTACTCCCCTTCCGCCTGCGGTCTTGCTGTCAGCTCCTCGTCAAGCTTCTCCTCTGCACGTACGGAAAGAACTGCTACCGCACGGATGCTGAGCTTTCTGGAATTGATCACCCCGACCGTAAGGTCCTCGATCTCCCCCTCCGCAGCAATCTGGTCAGACTCCTTTACACCGTCAATATTTAACTTTTCCTGAAACGGAAGCTCTCCCTTCAGACAGCTGATCTTCCCATTGCCCTGCTCGCTGCGATAGAGCACCCGAAAGCCCAGACAGCCTTTTACCCACACAAAGCCAGCTCCCGCCTTCACCTCATCAAAGCGCAGCTCTCCCTTTTCCTTTAGTACCTTTACAATATCCGGGCGGTAATCCGGTACATTATAGTCATCATCCAGCGTAATCTGACTGACTGCTGAACCGATTTCCTGTTTTCTATGTATTTTTACTTTACAAAGTTCCAAAAAAATTCCCCCTTATCCGAAGCTTTTTCAACATCTTATTCGGATAAGAGGAAATTTATACATCAATTCCGGTATTCACTTAACAAAGCTTCATCCGTATATCTCTCGTAATAATGTCTGAATAACTAAAGGACAAAAGCTGCGGAGGATTCTGCTCCTGTTCATCATCGATCAATATCGTAAAGACACTGGGATATGCCTTTTGAATGACTCCTTCCTGAATATCCACCTTATTGCGTCCACGGTCGAGCTGAATCAACACCCTCCTGCCGCATTGCTGATGCACTGATGCGCGTACCCTGCTGATGTCTTGCTGCTGCATATCTCTACCTCCCGTTTTGTCTTTCCATATTACTCCGCTTTAGTTTAGCATTGCACTAAATTTTTGTCAAATAAAATATTTGATTTTCTTAAATAGAAAGAATATTCATTCAAATATAGTACTCTGCTCCTGATTTTTCATTTTTACAACAATATACGGATAGCTTGGACTCGCCGCTGCATTTTCTCCCTTTCTCGGTCCGATAAGCTCCGTGTCGAATAAAACGGCGTTCGAGGTAAGGTAGCACGCCTTGATCCGGATGCTGTAGCCTCCGGTCGCCTGCTCTCCATAGCCGCGCACAATATAAAGATCCTCCTCAAGCTCATAGGTCATTTTAAAATCCGCCGCCTTTTTCTCCTCGATCATCCCCAAGAGCTCCTCCGGTATCTGATCCTCCTCCACAATCGAGTATTCAATATCCGCGACCTTCGTCCGGTTGGTCTCCTCCACACTGCATCCGCTTATCATACATCCCAAAAACACAGCGGCAAAAAGAAGCCAGCCCCTGCTCCGTTTTTCTCTCCGGTTCATTGACGCACCCCCAGTTTTGCTTCTATCCTCATTCTATGCGCCCTCCCCAAAAAATATGACACTTTTATTCTCCGGTTGCCTTTCCCTGCTTTTCCCTTTATAATGGTTCTGGTACAAATAAGTATATACATGTTAGGAAGGACTATTTATGCTTCGTTTTATTCTTGTTCTCTTATTTCTTACGCTCTATTTACTGATCGGAATCCCGATTCTCGGAATCGAATGGATCATCGCCAAATTTCATCCATATGCCGCAGAGCTCAGCCAGCTTCGTATGGTGCAGTGGGCGTTTCGGATGATCCTTATCCTCTCAGGCACAAAGCTGACCGTCATCGGAGAGGAAAACGTCCCGACCGACCAGCCGGTCCTCTACATCGGAAATCACAAAAGCTTTTTTGACATCGTCATCACCTATGCGCGGTGTCCGCGTCTGACCGGCTACGTCTCCAAGGATTCCATGAAAAAAGTACCGCTGCTCTCCCTCTGGATGAAGCGACTGCACTGTCTGTTCTTAAACCGTGAGGATGTAAAGGAAGGGCTGAAGACAATCCTTGCCGGAATTGAGAATATAAAAAACGGGATTTCTATGTGCATCTTTCCGGAGGGCACAAGAAATGCGACGGACGAGCTGCTTCTGCCGTTTAAGGAGGGCAGCTTTAAGATGGCGGAAAAGACTGGCTGCCCGATCATTCCGATGGCGCTGACAAACTCTGCAGATATTTTTGAAAATCATCTGCCAAAAATAAAATCAACGCATGTGATCCTTCAATACGGAAAACCGATCTATCCAAACGAGCTTGATAAGGACACACGCAAAAAGCTTGGCAGCTATTGTCAGACGATCATCGGCGATATGCTGAAGGAACAGAGAAAGGAGCCGCACTAAAACCGCGCGGCTCCTTTCTCTGTTTCACTCTCACCCTTCACTCTTAATGTATACCCGTCCTTGCCTCTGCGCTTTGTCTCATACAAAGCCTCGTCGGCATATTTATAATATTCCTGAAATTCACAGCTCTCATTAGTCGCATAAATCCCGACACTGCAGGTGATCTTTACATGGATCCTGCTTTCCTGCTGGAGCTTTTCCCGAAAACGCTTCATGATCTGTGCGATGTTTTCATGCGGATGCTCAATCTTTTCCATAAAGACAACGAACTCATCGCCTCCGAGACGGTAAATAATATCCTCCGACCGGAACGTCATCTGAAGCAGCCATGAAAACTCCTTTAAGACCTCATCGCCAACCATATGACCCTCATTGTCATTGATCTGCTTAAAGTTATCAATGTCTAAGATCAGCATGATATTATAGGGATTCGGCCTTTGCTCCGCAAGCCTTGCACGCATCTCCTTCTGCCCTGCCCTCGTGTTCAAAACTCCGGTGAGGGCGTCTGTCTGCGCCTCCTGCTGAAGCAGCTCCTGCCGCTTCATTTCCATGTCGATGTCCTGTAAATACCCCATCGCACAGCGTTCATGAGTGCCGACCTCCCGATAATCAAAAATCGTAATACGATACCAGCGGAAATCATCCGGAAAACCTCTCCTTGCCCGAAACTCAAGCGTTACCTTATGCTCCCCCGACTTAAATTCCAAAAGCGCATTCTGTAATTCCGTCAGATCGCGTTCCTCTATGATCCCGTCTCTGCGAAGCCGCACAAAGAGCTCCTCCGCCTTAACGACAGGCGTCTCTCCAAGATCACGCGCCTTTAAGAATAGGACCTCGTCCGTTTTCAGATCGTACTGGAAAATGATCTGCATGGAAGCCTCCAGCACGCGCCTTAGCTTCTGTCTGCTCTTTTCCAGCTCCTCCTGCAAAAACCTCCGCTCGGAAATATCCTGGAGCACACAGCCGCAGCTACCTTTCTCCGGCTGAAAGGTATAGACCATCAGGTGCTTTTTGATTTCCGGTCGGTATTTCTCAAAAACCTTCTCCTCGCCGAAATAAGCTGTTTCGTAGCAGTAATTGAGCCAGCTTTTATCCGCCTCGCAAAAAAGCTCAAAATATTTCTTGCCGATCAGCTCTCCATAGCTTACCCCGTAAAGGCTCGCATATTTCTGGTTTGTGTAGGAATATACCATATCCTCGGGATTCCCCTGCTCGTCAAAGACGATCCGGATCACGCAGCAGGCAACCGGGAGATTATCAAGATAATACTTCTGTAAGCGTTCCTCCTCCATGGAAGCCCTCTGCCCCTCCACAATGTCGCTAACGTCCGTGCGCGAAAGCAGAATCGTTTTCTTTGTCTCATCCAGATAGCAAAACCTAAGCTTCTTATAAAACAGCTTTCCATTTTCCTGTATTGTGGCAAATAAAACAAACTCATCCTTATCACACAACTCATTTACCACATACGGTATCTCCATCTTCTGCGTCAGGACTGCCTCCTCCTCAGGGATGACATACGCATGGTTAAATTCATGAAACACCTTGCGGTAATCATCCGAATCCGTGGTCGGGAGAATCGCCGTCGTATGCTTCGACGGATAGAGCACAAAGGTCCCGTCATCCACATCAATATAGGACACAAAATCAAAGTCGGGATCGACCGCCTTTACAATGACAGAATTATGTCCCATATCTTGCATATCCCTGCTCGCCAGAAGCAGCGTGTCTCTATTAGACGTCTCCATGAAGATCTCATGCCACTCCATTGCTCCGTCCTCGCGGAACAGGCGCAGACTAAAGCGCTTTGGCGGCTTCTCTCCGTCAAGCACTGCGCGCAGATACTCTTTTGTCATAAACTGCTGCCACAGCTTCCTGTCAGACTTATGCACATATTTCTTAAAATACAGTTGCGACACCTCATCATAATCCAGCCATCTTCCGCACAATTTTTCCGTCATAGTATCATGATGCATGAATAATAAATTCCCCTTTGCATCATACTCCCATATCCCCGCACAAAAATTTTTCATGATCTTAAATGTCTGTATCATCTTCCCGCTCCCCTCTTTTTGGGCATTTTTCTTTCGTTTCCTTCCCCTGCCTATGCCAGCAGCGCCTCTGTCACCGCTGTATATCCCATAAAATGCGAAGCCTTTACAAGAATCGTATCGCCGCCCGTTTTATATTCCAGCAGTACCGCGATCAGCGATTCCTTATCACCAAACTCCAGCACCTGCGTCTTGGGACTGAGACGGCGCACCTCCTTCGCCAGCGCTGCCGAAAGCTCCCCGCTGCAAAAGAGCGCATCGATTCCTTTTCCGGCAAAATGTCTGCCCACCATTGCATGAAGCTCCCTCTCCTGCGCCCCGAGCTCTCCCATGTCTCCAAGCACCGCGATCTTACGTCCCGGCGCCTTTGCCAAAACATCCAGCGACGCCTTCATCGAAACAGGATTTGCATTATAGCAGTCGTCAATCACCGTGATCCCGCCTTTTTTGATCAGATGGCTCCTTCCGCTGACCGTGCGCACCGCCGCAATTCCCTGCTTCATCTGCTCCGCCGAAAGCAGAAGCTCTCTGCCGACACAGACAGCAGCCAGCGCATTGTAAACGTTATGCTCTCCCGCAAGCGGAATCCTCACCGTAAACTGCTCCCTGCCCATGTGAATGACTGCCTCTGTCTCCTCAATTCCGATCGTATGTACCCCGGTTGCATAGACCTCTTTTTCTGCCAGATACCGTTCACCTGTCTCATCTGTAAATAAGGCAGCCTCCTTTTCCAGTCCGTAAAACATCACCGGCCTTCCGTTGACTGTCCGGATCTGTGCCAGCTTGTCGTCATCGCCGTTTAAAACAACCGTTCCCTGCGGCGCTAAATGCGCAAAGCACTCTGTCTTTGCCTTTAAAATCCCGTCTCTTGTCTTTAAATTCTCCAAATGACAAAGACCGATATTGGTGATCACGCAAATATCCGGCTGCGCCATATCTGAAAGCCGGTCCATTTCTCCAAATTCGGAAATGCCCATCTCAAGCACTGCAACCTCGTGTTCCTTACGGATTTTAAAAATCGTCAGCGGCAGACCGATCTCATTATTTAAGTTCCCTTCCGTCTTCAGCACACGGTATTTTTGCTCCAGCACAGATGCGATCATTTCCTTGGTACTCGTCTTTCCGACACTTCCGGTAATACCCACAACCGGAATCCCAAGCACACGCCGGTAAAATTTTGCCAGCTGCTTCATTGCCGCCACGGCAGACTCCACCAGAATATAAGATCCCGGCGCATCGGAAAGCAAATGCTCCGACAAAGCCGCCAGCGCCCCCTTGGCAAAGACAGACGGAATAAAGTCATGTCCGTCCGCACGCGCGCCCTTGATCGGGATAAATAAAAATCCCGACTCGACCAGACGGCTGTCGATCACAACGCCGCTCACCTCACAATCACGTTTCTCCGCCGTACCGATATACGTTCCTCCGCACACGCGCGCGATATTCTCCAGCGTCATTCCTTCCATAGACTTCACCTACCCCTCGTATTTACGCAGAGAGAGCGCTATGATCTTCTCACAAAGCTGCTTGAAATCCATTCCGGCTGCCTGTGCCTCCTGCGGGAGCAGACTTGTCGGCGTCATACCGGGGAGCGTATTCGCCTCCAGGCAGTACATATTCCCCGCTTCATCCAACAAAAAATCTGAGCGGGAATATACTTCCAGTCCTAATACCTCCGCTGTCTGCTTTGCATACTGCTGCATCTTTTCCGCCAATGCAGAAGAAAGCTCTGCCGGACAGGTCTCCACCGCGCTGCCCGCCTTATATTTATTCTTATAGTCATAAAAGCCCTGAACGGGCGCGATCTCGATCACAGGCAGCGCCTCGCCGTCAAGCACACCGACCGAAAACTCCCGTCCTGTGATAAACTGCTCCACGATCAGCCTCTCCTCTATCTCAAACGCCGCCTCACATGCCGCTTCATACTCCTGCTGCGAATGCACGATCTCAACGCCGATGCTTGAGCCGCCGCAGCACGGCTTTACAATACAGGGCAGCGTCAGCCCAAGCGCATCAAGCTCCCGCTCCTCCCCTTTTTTGATGCACGCTCCTTTGGGGGTCGGGATCCCATGCATCGAAAAAAGCTGCTTTGCCCTTCCCTTATCCATCGCCAACGCACTTCCCACATAACCGCTGCCTGTGTAGCGAATGCCGAACAGATCAAACGTCGCCTGGATCCTTCCGTCCTCTCCGTTTGCTCCGTGAAGCCCCATAAACACAAGGTCCGCCATCCGGCACAATGCCAGAACATTCGGTCCAAAGAAACAATCCGACTGATCCTTCCGCTGTGCTTTAATCCGCGCAAGGTCCGGGGCTGTCTGGGAAATTTCCTCCGCCTTAACGCTTACCTCCTCTCCACGCTCAAAAATATCAAAAAGATCGTCCTCTTTATCGCTATATCCCATAAAAACATCAAGTACGATCACCTGATGTCCGTTTTCTCTCAACGCTCCTGCAACCATCTCACTGGTCTTAAACGATACGTCACGCTCCGTACTAAGACCTCCGGCTAATACAACAATTTTCATCGTAGCTGCTCTCCTTCAACAAAACTTTCTCTCGCTTTATCATATATCTTTTTCATTGCCGTGGCAAGAAAAAACCTTGTGAATTCCAAACAAACGCCCGCATGACACACTCCTCCTGTTCTGGCACTTATCTGCCGTTTTTATAGACTAACTGCCTCCGCCATCTCTGCCAGCCACAAAAACAGCTGTCTGGCAAGCAGCTCATCCCCCTTTATCATGCTTCCGTATCGGTAAATGTCATCTCTGACCTTATCCTGCTTTTCTAAATCCCCCAGCTCAAGAAAAATGTGCTTTAATAAGCTTATCCGCACATAATCCACCTCATAAACACACGCAATATGCTCCAGCAGCCCCCGGTTCTCCTGTATCATATGCAGCAGCAGCTTACTCTGCTCTAAGTTCCTTTTTCCTGCCTTATTCTTTTCATCTTTTGTATTTCTCATTTTTCTTTTCTGCCATGCGGGCCTTATGAAAACTACAATAATAATTATATGTCATTTATACTATATGCATATGCGCAATCCGTGCAGAAACAATGCGCAGTGCAGTTTTGGCAGGACGCGCAGACCGTATTTCCAAACAAAGAATCTCGCAGGCGAGATTCTCCGCCTGCGGCGGGTCGCATCAGCGACACAGTTCCATTCCGCCGCAGTGCGATCCCCCGGAGGGGTTTTGCTTTATAGGGGAGGAACTTTCCTATAAAGCAAAAAAAGGAGAGCGCCCGCCCAACGAATCTAAATTCATTGGGCGGGCGCTCCCGCTTCTCATACGTCCCTGTCCTTAATCCTCCGGCTCGATCAGTCCGTAGGTATTTCCCTTTCTCTTATAGACGACGTTGACCTCCTCGGTCTCTGCATTAATAAACACAAAGAAATCATGGCCCAGCAACTCCATCTGCACACAGGCATCCTCGGCATACATCGGCTTCATGGAAAATTTCTTACTTCTAGTAATCCGGATCTCCTCATCCTCCTGCGGCGTCTGCTCTAAGAACTCCTGCTTAAATACAGCTGCAGCATTCTGGTGCTTGGTCACAAGCTTCGTCCGGTACTTCTTCAGCTGGCGCTCAATGACCTCCTCCACGAGATCAATCGATACATACATATCGCTGCTCACCTGCTCGGAGCGGACATAATTCCCCTTCATCGGTATCGTAACCTCCGCCTTCTGCCTCTCCTTCTCCACACTCAATGTCACATATACGTCTGTGTCCGGTGTAAAATACTTCTCAAGCTTTTGAAGCTTGTCCTCAACCGCTGCCTTAAGTCCGTCTGTCAACTCGATATTTCTTCCTGTAATCCTAATCCTCATGATGTCTGCCCCCTTGTGGTTTATTTGATACAGATATATCATGTCTTTATTATAACATATTTCCGCATTATATCAAGAAAATATATGCATTTTATATAAATTTTTCAGAATATTTAGAAATACTATGCGAGTGTCAGCGCAAGATAGCCCTGCTCTCCTGCAAACCAATCCTTCATCCCTTCCGGCAGCCACAACATTCCCGGCATCTGCCCGTAGCGCACGCGGCTTGTCCCGCTCTCAGTCAGTAAAGCCGGAAGCTTCTCCTTTAACCTGTCCCGCGCAAGCGTTGTCTCGACGATCACCAGCGTATCGTCCCCTTTCTCATAGAGCAGCAGCTCCTCCTCCCCAGTTTCTACCTGCAGCAGAAACGCTCCGCCGCCCGCTCTCTCGCAAAGCGCGATCGCATAAGCCACAGCCTGCTCATCCCACTGCACATATCCGTCACAGCGCAGCTTCCCGTCACGAAGTCTGACATAATCTTTCGCTGCCAGCGCCTTCATCGTACTCCCGCTCTCCTGCGCAGAGAGGGCTGTCATGGTGATGTGCTCCTGCTCTCTCGTATCAGGAAAGGCACGCAAAAAACCAAGACGCTCATAATAGCGCATCAGCTCCTCTCCCGCCGGAGCAAGCAAAAGCGGCTGTCCGTAGTGCTCTTTCGCAAAGCTTAAAATCCTTGACGCATATCCCCGTCCCCGGTATTCGGGAAGCGTCGCCACCGCATAAACGTAGCGTGCGGCAGTCTCCTCCCCGTTATGCTCATAATTCACCGGTAAAAAGCTTGCCATCGAGACGATTTTTCCGTCCTCATGCAGTACCAGCATATTAGAATCTGTCATACGATTTTCCATATAAAAATCAATATACGACGCTTCATCTCCAAAGCAGACCTCCCAAAGCTCCTTGATCTGCTCACCTTCCTCCTCTTTCCTTGCATACACCACTTCGCTCTCTATGGCGTCATACTTCTCCAGTAAAATTTCTGGATAATAAGATAATTTTGCCTTGCGGAGCCCCAGATCTCCGGTGTCCTCCTCACGGTTCACATAATCATAGCCCTCGCAGGCATGGAGGACAAACTGATGATTGATCATCGGATAAGCTCCCTGCATGTCCGGAAACGCCTTTTCAAAATGTACGACAAACGTGTCGGAATTCAGCGGTTCTCCCATCGTAAATGCGACGATCTCTCCCTCTCTGCGGAGCACGCCTCCGATGAGTCCAAGCTCCTTTCGGTTGTCAAATGCCTCATGCAGCACCGAAACCTCTTTCTCCATCTCCTCATTCCACTTCTCGGAGCGCATTTTCATCCATGTGTAGGTCATTGTGCGGCACTCCTCCAGATTTTCATCCGACAGCGGCTCATAACTCCAGTCACCGCCATCCTTAAAGCGCGCGATATGATTCCGCTTACCGTGCAGCTTTTTTCCAGACAAGCTTGCCAGCTTCTCCCGCGCATAAATATAGTCAAAATCATCCCTCTGCGGCTCGATCAGGAATTTTTCCGGAAACCACAGTGAAATCTGCTCTGCATCCTCCTTAGAAAGCGGAGACATGTAAAGCTTCTGTCCGTCTTGTCTGCAGCGGCTAAGCAGCTCCTCGATCGCCCCGCGCTTATCTCCCGCACCGGCCGGATAGGAATAGCAGTATTTGTCTCCCTGCACAGAGCGAATGACAAGACAGCCGCAAAGCTGTGCAACCGCTACCCCATAAATCTTTCTCCAAATAAAATTATTCGCAAATGTATATTCGCAGGCATTCCGGTCGTCCTCGGCAAGCCTTTGGCTCATCCACTCCCGATCCTGCAGCGTAATCTCATGAAATTCCATATCTATTGTTTTACTCCTTTAATTTCTTAAGCATTGTATGATGTCATTATATGACATCGCTCTCCAAATATACTGTGACACAGTCACAATAGACCATGTCGCAGGATTCTCCGCAGTGTGATCCTGCGGAATTTTTCTCTGGAGAACGAAGTCCCCCAAATAGCAGAACAACGAGCGGCAAGCTTCGCGAGCCGCTCGCCGCGCCGCGCATGATTGCGAAGCAATACTTCTGCTCATGCGGGTGCGCATCCCCCGGAGGGTTTTGCTTTATATGAAACAAAGTTTCATAAATAAAGCAAAAAACAAGGGCATACCAACAGCGGCTGCCCCTATCTCCCATGTCAGACCTTAGCCCTCCATCAGAAATTTGATGATCTTTTCCGTGTCCCCCGGCTCGTATGCCACAACCTCAAGCTCCGGAATCTCGACGTCTGATTTTAAAATACTGGTCAGTGAAACATACTGACACAGCTTTGATTTAAGATTCAGGCGATCCCCTTCTCCTGTCAAAAGCTCCACCTTTCCCTCACAGGAATCTACCACCTTAAAAAAGCCTTCTACATCCGTAATATTCTTGATCTTCATATTTATCCTCCATTCCGAAGCGATTTGACGCGCGGATGCGCGAGCCGCATTTTGGATCCGGCTCTGCGATTTGAATCTGCGACGCTTCAACACAAATTCACGCGTGCATCTTTTCCTTTTGTTTTCATAATTGTACCACTTTTTTCCTGAATTTCAAAACATTTTATAAAAATTTAAACATATGGACTGTTTCGCGCCATGTCCCGCGCCTCTCTCGGCGTGCAGCCATACCGCTCCTTAAACATCCGGTAAAACAGCTTTTGATTAAAAAATCCATGCTGCTCCAATATTTCCTGCACGCTCTTGTCCGTATGGAGCAGCTCCTGATAAATATGGTTAATACGCACCTGATTAACATATTGAATAAAAGAATTTCCTGTATTCTGCTTAAAAAAACGACAGAAATATTCCCGGTTAAGTCCCAGCTCGTCCGCCGCCTCCTGCAGCGTAAGCTCCTCTCGGTAATGCTGCTCCACATAATCGCAGATACGCTCCAAACGCTCCATATTCCCGATTTTTGCGGCTGTGGCAGACAGCGTCACCGGATTGGCAAAATGCTCCATAAGACAGGCAAGAATATTTAAGATCAGAGCGGTGCTCTTAAGCTGATACGTCTTTTGCCGGTCCACATAAAGAACCGTAAGCTCCTTTAAAAAAGAACACAAGCTGCTGTAGGGCTCCTCCTGCTCCTTCGTCAGCCGCTGTCCGACACAGAGGATCTCAAACGGTTCTGCCTCCCCCATATAACGGCGCATCAGCTGCCTTGACACATGAATGCAGATTCCCATGGTCTGCGGCAGCTCATAAATAACCTCATGTACCTTTGCATAATCAATCACAATGGCGTCAAGAGGATTTAGCTCATAACGTCCGCCGTCCATATGCACCGTCGCATGCCCGTTTAGGATATAGAGAAGCTCAAGCTCCCTGTGCCAGTGAAACGGTGAATTATGCTTCATTGTCACAAAGCGGATGTCAAAGCCGACGTCCGGCTTTAAATTCACGTTCTCATAAGTTCTGCCCTCTTTTCCGGACATTTCCAAGCCCTCCCTATATGTATTTTCTGTCAGCTTTAAGTGCAGTATAGCAGTCATTTCCGTGCTGCACAATATAAAAAGTCAATATCGCCCTATTTTTTACTAATATCCTATCTGGTTTTACGCACACTTCTCCTGTATCATAATACCTGTCAGATGACAAAACCTAACGCAAACAAAAAAGAAAATTCTTAAGGAGGAAACGATCATGTTCAGAAAATTCAAGGCATATTTTATGGAACATATTGATGCGATCGCTGCAGGTATGGCTGCATTAAATGCAGGGGATTCCTGTCCATATATCAGAGACTAGAAGTCAAGATAGCAGCTGCTTATCATTCGTTGTACCAGAGATGACAGATAACATGCGGATCAGATACATCACGTTCCTCAGAAAGAATAAAATGGCAGCAACCGAAATCAGCTTCGGTTGCTGCCATTTTATTGACATAAGAGTGGCTCGCGAAACGTGTCGCTCGTTGTTTTTGCACAATGCAGATCCCGTACGATCTACTCCTCGACCGTAAATATTTCTTCAATAGAAACATCAAAGACCTTTGCGATATTCCATGCCAGCACCAGCGATGGATTATATCTTCCTTTTTCCAGATTTCCGATCGTCTCTCTGCGTACCCCAACCCGCTTCGCCAAGTCCTCCTGCTTCATATCATATTTTGCCCGATATTCTCTGATGCGGTTTTTAATCATACACAGCTCCCCTTTGTTCTCTCCACTCCAAAACAATGAGAGCAGCGGTAAAAGCAAAAATTGTAACCGCAAAGCTCAATCCAAATGACATCGGAACAGCTTTTACAGAACCATACTGGTACACACAGAAAAACATAAACGGTACTAGAGAGAGCATCTCCGCCATAAATGCAAACGTGGCAGCCTTTTGCAGATTAAAAATGACTGCCTTACGGTTCACACCTCTGCAATATTCACCGGCGTCAAAGTCTCCATCGCCGTCTCAAGGCTTCGGGCAAGCGCATTTGCCGTATCCATCGCAGTGATGCAGTATACGCCTGTCTCGATTGCATTCCTGCGGATCAAAAAGCCGTCACGCGACTTATCGCCGTTCCCCTGCGTCGGTGTATCAATGACAAGATCAATCCTGTGTCCCAGAATCAGATCCAGCACATTCGGCGATTCCTGCGAAATTTTATTGACGCGCAGCGCATCGACCCCGTGCTCCTTTAAATATTTCGCCGTACTTCTTGTCGCATATATCTTATAGCCGAGCGCCGCAAAACGCCTTGCTGCCTCCACCGCCTCCGGCTTATCCGCATCCTTGACCGTCATGATCATCTGCTTATGCTTTGGCAGCGTCACACCCGCGCCGAGAAACGCCTTATAGAGCGCCTCGTTAAAGGTCTTTGCAATCCCCAGACACTCTCCGGTCGATTTCATTTCCGGCCCTAAGGAAATCTCCGCTCCGCGCAGCTTCTCAAACGAGAACACAGGCATCTTGATCGCAATGTAGTCTGCCGCGGGCGCAAGCCCCGGCTTACACCCAAGTCCGCGAATCGTATTTCCAAGAATCACCTTCGTCGCAAGGTCAACGATCGGAATCCCCGTCACCTTGCTGATATACGGCACGGTGCGGGAGGAACGCGGATTGACCTCAATCACATAGACCTCCTCATCCATTGCGATAAACTGGATATTGATCAGACCGACCACATGAAGCGCCTTTGCCAGACGCTTTGTGTACTCCACGATCGTTTCCTTCACATGCTCGCTGATCGTCGGCGCGGGATAGACCGAAATACTGTCACCCGAATGGACGCCTGTCCGCTCGATATGCTCCATAATCCCCGGAATCAAAATATCCTCGCCGTCACAAACCGCATCCACCTCGATCTCCTTGCCCTGCAAATACTTATCAACAAGAATCGGATGATCCTGTGCGATCCGGTTGATAATTCCGATAAACTCCTCGATTTCCTCCTCGTGAAAAGCAATCTTCATCCCCTGCCCGCCGAGCACATAGGACGGACGCACAAGCACCGGATAGCCAAGACGATTTGCAACCTCCTTCGCCTCCTCTGCCGTAAATACCGTACCGCCTGCTGCACGCGGGATCCCCGTTTCCTCCAGTATCCCATCAAACAGCTCGCGATCCTCTGCCGCGTCCACATCCTTCGCCTGCGTTCCAAGAATCGGAACACCCATCTTCATCAGGCTCTCCGTCAGCTTGATCGCCGTCTGACCGCCAAACTGCACCACCGCGCCGTCCGGCTTTTCGAGTCTCACGATCGCCTCGACGTCCTCCGGTGTCAGCGGCTCAAAATACAGCTTGTCTGCAATATCAAAGTCTGTAGAAACCGTCTCCGGGTTATTGTTTACGATCACGGTCTCCCAGCCCTCCTTTGCAAACGCCCAGGTACAGTGCACGGAGCAATAGTCAAACTCAATTCCCTGTCCGATACGGATCGGTCCAGAGCCTAAAACGAGAACTTTTTTTCTGTCTCCCGTCTCCTCCGCCTCGTTCTCGCTGCCAAACACCGAATAATAATACGGCGTTGCCGCTGCAAATTCTGCCGCACAGGTATCTACCATCTTATAAGCCGCCACAATGCCATTCTCATAGCGCAGGTCATGGATCTCCTCCTCGCTCCTTCCGGTCAGCTCCGCAATCACCTTATCCGGGAACTCGATGCGCTTTGCTTCCTTTAACAGATCCGTCGTGAGTTCCTCCTGCCTTAACCGCTGCTCCATCTCCACAAGGATTGCCAGCTTATCAATAAACCAAACATCAATTTTTGTGATCTCATGGATCTGCTCATAGGCGATACCCCGGCGCAGTGCCTCCGCGATCACCCAGATCCTACGGTCATCCACCTTCTCTAACTGCTCCAGCAGCTCCTTCCTTGAAAGTGCGGAAAAATCATAGGACAGCAGGCTGTCCACATGCTGCTCCAGCGATCGGATCGCCTTCATCAGCGCGCCCTCGAAATTATTGCAGATACTCATCACCTCTCCGGTCGCCTTCATCTGCGTTGTCAGCGTACGCTTCGCCGTTAAAAATTTATCAAACGGCAGACGCGGGATTTTTACGACACAGTAATCCAGCATCGGCTCAAAGCTTGCATAGGTCTTTCCGGTAATCGCATTTTTGATCTCGTCTAACGTGTAGCCGAGCGCAATTTTTGCCGCCACCTTCGCGATCGGGTATCCGGTTGCCTTTGACGCAAGCGCCGAGGAACGGGAAACACGCGGATTGACCTCTATGACGCAATATTCAAAGGAATCCGGCTTTAGGGCATACTGCACGTTGCAGCCGCCCGTAATATTTAACTCCGAAATGATGTTCAGCGCAGACGTCCGCAGCATCTGGTATTCCTTGTCGCCGAG
>Avalanche_p1__coassemble_1046_pt1 | contig 19978 bp, 17 predicted proteins | sample Avalanche_p1__metabat2_low_PE_018 | metagenome-assembled genome bin Avalanche_p1 | reverse complement strand
GCTGTTTCTGATCCTGTCAGGGCTGGCGACGGGGGCGTCGTGGCTCTGCTATTACCGCGCCCTGCAGCTCGGCGAGGCGTCAAAGGTTGTTCCCGTCGATAAGCTGAGTGTCGTGCTCACAATGGTGCTGGCGTTTGTGTTCCTGCATGAGGAGTTTACGGTGAGATCGGTGGTTGGGTGTGTGCTGATCGGGGCGGGGATGCTGTTGATGGTGATTTAGATGTGATATGTTTGTTAAAATAGTACTAGCATAAAACGTATATTTGTGGTATATTTCTTATAGAATATGACTGTAATGTCATTACAAGCTGGTCTGGGCGAGGGCTCTTTGGACCACCGCAGGCGGGAAGAACTTCCCGCCATTTTTCTAATATAGGGATGGAGAATTGCTTGAGGGAATTAAGTATATTTATTGATGAATCGGGAGATTTTGGGGAAGTAAAGGAGCGCCCTGCATATTATCTTGTGACGCTTGTTTTCCATGATCAGAAAAATGATATATCCGGTGAGGTAAGCCGGCTGGAACAAGGCGTTCATGAAGCGGGATTTGATATAGAGTACATACATACCGGACCTGTTATAAGACGTGAGGATATATTTGCGGCACTTACGATTGGTGAAAGACGCAAATTATTGTATAAGATGCTGAATTTTATGAATGCTTGTCCGATCACCTATGAATGCGCGGTTGTAAATAGGAAGGAAGCCATTGGGAAAATTGAATTGTCGGGGAAATTGGGAAGGGAGATATCTGGAATTATTAAAAAGCATGAAGATTTTTTTAGGGAGTACGAAAAAATAATTGTCTATTATGACAATGGGCAGACTGAACTGAGTGCGGTATTAAATACGGTGTTTTCCATTCACTTTTCCAATGTGGAGTTCCGAAAGGCGCAACCACAGCGATACAGACTTTTGCAGATAGCTGATTTTATCTGCTCCATGGAATTGATGAAAATTAAGAGGATAGAGAAGCGGTTGAGCAAATCAGAAGAAAAATTTTTTTATAAACCGCAGGAATTGAAAAAGACTTTTATCAGAGCGGTGGAGAAAAAGCACTTGTAAAAACCACTTGCATCCCGCGCCATATATGCTATACTAAGGGAGTTACAGAGCGTGGGAGCAGGTCTCTCCCTCACAATCACATAAGTTTCGCAGAGTAGATTCATGTGCGTTAAGTGCCGGCTGAACAGGGAGTTGTCAGCCAGACGAAAAGATTTTCTTGCGGTACATGAGTCGCATCCCGCTGCATCAGAAGATAGGAATATTATCTCCCGTTGTAGTAAGAGGTCTGCAAAGGAGGTAATTTTTTTATGAGAAAATTCGTCACTTTGTTCGCCGATTCTTACAAGGAACTGAAATCTGTAAGAACCATCACTGTCATGGCAATGCTGGCAGCAGTCGCCGTGATACTGGGTATGTTTTCGATTGAACTGGGTCCCTTTATCCGTATTGGGTTTTCGTCTATCCCAAACGGCATCGTGGGGTATCTGTTCGGTCCGGTGACCGGAGGCATTTTTGCGGGGGTGCTTGATGTTTTGAAGTTCCTCATGAAGCCGACCGGGGCGTATTTCCTTCCGCTGACGCTTGTCACGGTGCTGGCAGGCGTGCTGTACGGCTGTTTTTATTACAAGAAGCCGCTGACATTTTGGAGAGTTCTTGCGGCAAAGTTTGTCGTGATGCTGGTCTGCAATGTGGTGCTCAATACCCTTTGCCTGTCGGTGCTGTACGGCGATGGCTTTTTTGTTCTGGTCGGTCCGCGCATCATTAAGAATCTGATCATGTGGCCGATCGATTCCGCAGTTTTTTTCCTGATCGCGAGGTCGTTGGAGACGGTCGGCGTGATCCGGATCCTTGGTCAGAGAAAAAAGACAATCGTATAAAGTAAAAAAGTTTCGCAGGCGAAACTCTCCGCCTGCGGCCGGTCGCATCAGCGATACAGTTCCACTCCACCGCAGTGCGATCCCTCGGAGGATTTTACTTTCCGGGGAACGAAGTTTCTTGGAAAGTAAAAAAGCGTGATGTCATATTCCGGCATCGCGCTTTTTCATGACATAGGAAATTGCTCTGCAATCCTATGTCATAAAAACACACTTCGTGTGAGGATGCGCACTCGCATGAGAGGAAGTATTGCTTCGCAATCATGCTCGGCGCGGCAAAAGTGTGCTTCCTTTGCAGTTTATTACAACGCGAGAGTGTGCGAAGCACACTTTTGTTCTGTTATAGGGCGAAAAGCGATGCGGATGAGTTGGAACGGATGTGCAAATAATCTTAAGCGGAGGGTGGAGTTTTTAGAAGGGTGTGTGGTATAATGAAGAAAAGGATACGAAGCAGAAGGAGGGAAAGACGATGAGGAGCAGGAGAGTACCTTTGATAGCGGAAGTTGTAAAATACGAGGTGGGGAAGGGAATGGAGGACGGCGTGGAGCTCTGGTCGGACGTTGTGACGAAGGGCTGGATCGTGACGGATTTTCTCGTGAAGATTAAGAGGGAGGACGGTTCGATCGTGTGTCCGTACATCTTAAACCGCCGCGGCAGAGTGTTTATCGGAGAGGGCGATTACATTGTCGTCGACGAGGACGGCTCGAAGTATGTGTGCGGCGCTGACAAGATATGGGAGAGATATGAGCGCGTGGATGGCTGCGAGTAGCGGAAATATAGCGAGACGGGCGCGGAAGCGACGCTTCCGGTTGAATTTGGGGTTGCAATTTTGTACGGTATGGGATATAATGCATAAGGGTTTTGCGTAAAATGCAGAGAACCTGACAGAGCTGCGGGTGTGGCGGAATTGGCAGACGCGCCAGATTTAGGTTCTGGTGGGCGACCGTGCAGGTTCAAGTCCTGTCACCCGCATTGAATAAGGGATTTCGAGGTTTTAAGACCTTGGGATCCCTTATTTTTTGAATGTTATACAGCGAGCAAGGCTGATGATAAGACTAAAAATTTCGGAGCGGCGGCGTCATCGTGTTTGAGATGGCGGAGCACTAGCGTGCTCACCGCGTTTCCCACTCACCCCTGCGGCTCTCCCACTGGGCGTTGAGCCAGTCGACGACCTGCTGCTTTCCCTCCGGCGTGAAGGGAAAGCAGTAGGTCGTTTTTTCTTCCTCCGGCGTCGTGTCATAGTTGTACGGACCACGCCAGATCGTCACGGAAAAGACATCGCGCTGCGGCGCTTCGCCGGATTCGTCGGCACCGCTTTCTGCGTCCTCCTCCGGCACGGAAGCCTTTCGGATGAGATAGCGCATTCCGCGGTAGCTTCCGGTGAACTTTTCTTTCTTATAAAAATTCATGTTTAAAATATCTTCGTTTGTTATCATGTTAAAATTTCCTTTTATTATAATGAATAGTTATGAGAAGTATTCCTTACATATTTAATAAGGATATGTTCCGAAAAAAGTATAACAAAATTTTGAAAAAAAATATAGTCTAAAAACACTTGTTTTTATGGGAAATACAAAGAAAATAACGGAATATTCATCTATGTTGGTATACAATTTTGTGTTGACAAATAGAATTCTGCGAGTATAATACAAAACATATTATTTTATTAAGCTAAAGCAATAAAATAATGAAGTTATAAAAGAGTAATATGATAAAACAATGATATGGCAGAGAAATAAAGAAACGGGAGAGAGAAAAAGTGGGAAAGTATATCACAAAACGAGTATTACTGGCAGTTGTATCAATTATCATTGTCAGCGCGATTGCATTCTTTGCAATGAATGCGATACCGGGTGGACCATTTAACAAAGAGAAGGCGAGCAGCCCGGCAGTGATCGCAGAGCTGGAGGCGAGGTACAATCTGGATAAACCGGTGCCGGAGCAGTATGTACTTTATATGCAGAAACTGCTTCATGGAGACTGGGGCGTCAGTCTGACAACAGGGCGCGACATCTGGACGGATATCTGGTCAAAGTTTCAGGTTTCCGCAAAACTCGGCGGAACAGCTGCAATTCTGGCAATCATCTGCGGAATTATCCTGGGAAGTATCGCAGGACTTAACAGAAACCATCTGCCGGATCGAGTGATCATATTTTTCACCACGCTTGGAACGGCGATGCCGTCGTTCGTACTGGCAACGCTGTTGCTTTTGGTATTTTGCTTAAAGCTCGGCTGGATTCCGGTATGGAGCTCCAGTGATCCGAATTATGTGCTTCCGGTAATCGCACTTTCCGTATATCCGATGGCGTATATTACAAGACTTACGAAGACGAGTATGCTGGATGCATTAAATCAGGACTATATCCGTACGGCAAAAGCAAAGGGAGTTGCAGGCTGGAAGGTAATCTTCAAACATGCACTCCGCAACGCATTGATTCCGGTTATCACTTATGTGGGACCGATGGTGGCCTACATACTGACCGGCTCCATGGTGGTTGAGAGTATTTTTACCATCGGAGGTCTGGGTTCCTCTTTTGTGCAGACTATCACGAACCGTGATTACCCAACAATCATGGCAACCACGATTTTCCTTGCAATACTGATGGTGGTTGCAAACCTTCTGACGGATATTGCTTACAAACTGGTAGATCCGCGTATTACACTGGAATAAATAGAGGAGGAGCTTTCTGCAATGGCAATGAGCGAAAAGAAAGAAATGAAAAGACAGATATTGTCTGCACAGATTGATTTGTCAAAGTTTGAAAAGGCAGAGTTTGAACGTGCGACAGAGGAAGAAAAGAAGCAGCAGGATGTTATGGGAGAGTCCACAACATTCTTCAAGGATGGTATGCGGCGTCTGTGTAAGAACCCACTTGCGATGGGAAGTATCGTAGTGCTGCTGCTGATCATCCTGACCATTATTTTTGCCCCGCATATAGTGCCGTATAAATACGACCAGATCATCAGCGTGAACGGTGTGCGTGACAAGTCCGCAGCCAATCTGGCGCCGTTTGAGTATTCCAAACTGGAGCAGAAGTATATGGATGAGACGGGCGAGAAGCTGTTCCCGCATATTTTTGGAACAGACAGCCTAAGCCGTGATTACTTTATCCGTGTGGTATACGGAACAAGAGTAAGTCTTTCGATCGGTATTGTGGCATCGGTGATGGTGCTTTTCATTGGTTTACTATATGGTTCAATCGCCGGTTACTTTGGCGGTGCGGTGGATCTTATCATGATGCGTATCGTGGATATTATTTACTCCCTGCCGGATATGCTGCTCATCATTCTGCTGTCCGTTGTACTGGACGGCGTGCTGGAGGGCGCGTTGGTGGGAACGGTATTCTCAAAGCTGGGAACCAATATGATTTCCATGTTTGTCGTATTTGCACTGCTCTACTGGGTAGGAATGGCGCGGCTGATCCGCGGACAGATTCTTTCCATTAAAAATAACGAGTATGTGCTCGCAGCGCGCTGTATCGGAACACCGAACCGAAAGATACTGTCGAGACATATTTTGCCGAACTGTCTCTCTGTTATCATCATCACGACGGCATTACAGATTCCGAGTGCAATCTTTACCGAGAGCTACTTAAGCTTCCTTGGACTTGGTGTTTCTGCACCGCTTGCATCCCTTGGCTCTCTTGCCAATGATGCCCGTTCCGGTATGCAGTCCTATCCGCTGAAGCTGGTCATTCCGGCGGTTGCCATCTGTCTGATCGTGCTGGCTTTAAATCTGTTAGGTGACGGTCTGCGTGATGCATTTGATTCCAAACTGAAGTAGAGGAGAGAGTGAAATGAGCGAAGAAAAGAAATACATATTGGAAGTGGAGGATCTTCACACAAGCTTTTTCACAGACGCCGGTGAGGTGTGTGCCGTAAACGGTATTTCCTTCCATCTGGAGCGGGGAAAGACAATGGGAATCGTGGGTGAGTCCGGTTCCGGCAAATCCGTTACCGCATATTCGATCATGCAGATTCTGGCAGAGACCGGAAAGATTACAGAAGGTTCGGTCCGATATAAGGGAGAAGATATTACAAAATGGAATAAAAAGCAGATGCAGACATTCCGCGGGGCGAAGTGCTCGATCATCTTTCAGGATCCGATGACGAGCTTAAATCCGGTATATACGGTTGGAAATCAGTTGGAGGAGGCAATTTTGCTCCACACCGATAAAAATAAAAAAGAGGCAAAGGAGCGTGCCGTCGAGATGCTGACCTTAGTCGGCGTCAATGAGCCGGAAAGCCGTGTAAAGCAATATCCGCACGAATTGTCCGGAGGGATGCGCCAGCGTGTCATGATCGCAATGGCGCTTGCCTGCGAGCCGGATATCCTGATTGCGGATGAGCCGACCACAGCGCTTGACGTGACGATCCAGGCACAGATCTTAGAGCTGATGCAAAAGCTGCAGAAGAAGCTTGGAATGGCGATTATTATGGTAACACATGACCTTGGCGTGATTGCCAGCATGTGTGATGAGATCATGGTCATGTACGGCGGACGTGTCTGCGAGAGAGGAACGGCGGAAGATATTTTTTATAGTCCGGCACATGAATATACCAAAGGTCTGCTGCGTTCCATTCCAAAGGCAGACAATATGAATGATAAACTGGTACCAATCGGAGGGACGCCGATCAACCTTTTGAATATGCCAAAGGGCTGTGCATTCTGCCCGCGGTGTGATGCAGCGATGAAGATATGCCTCTCCGAGAAGCCGGAGGAGCTTCGCGTCAGTGATACCCATATGGCGAGCTGCTGGATGAACGTAAAGGAATTATATGAGGCACAGGAGGAAGCAAAGTAGATGAGTGGAGAGAAAAACCTTCTTGAGGTAAGTCATTTAAAACAATATTTCCCTGTGCGAAACGGCTTTAAGACAACGCAGCTTAAGGCGGTAGATGATATATCATTTGCCATTAAGCCGGGGGAGACACTTGGACTTGTAGGCGAGTCGGGATGTGGAAAGACGACAGTTGGACGTACGCTGCTCCGTCTTTATCAGCCGACGGCAGGACGCATCGTATTTGACGGCAATGTGCTTTTTGACAGCGGGGAGAAGTATGATGAAGATGGAAAAGTGATTGTCGGAGCGGACGGTAAGCCGGTAAAAAAAGATAAAGTGGATGTGGATATGCTTCCGTACCGCAGACAGATGCAGATGGTATTCCAAGATCCTTACTCATCCTTAAACCCGCGTATGACGGTAGAGGATATTATCGGAGAGCCGCTGGATGTACATAAATTATATGCAGACAAAAAAGAGCGCCGTGAGAAGATTCTGAATCTGATGGAGCTGGTAGGATTAAACGCAGAGCATGCAATGCGCTATGCACATGAGTTTTCCGGCGGACAGAGACAGAGAATCGGTATCGCGCGGGCGCTTGCGGTAAATCCGAAGTTTATCGTCTGTGATGAGCCGGTATCGGCACTGGACGTGTCCATTCAGGCACAGGTAGTCAACATGTTCGAGGAACTTCAGGATAAGCTTGGAGTCGCTTATCTGTTCATCGCACATGACCTTCTGGTGGTACATCATATTTCAGACCGTATCGCGGTTATGTACCTTGGCAAGATGATGGAGATTGCGGAATCAGATGAACTCAACAGCAATCCGATACACCCTTACACTTTAAGTCTTTTATCGGCAGTTCCGATTCCGGATCCGGAGACGGCGAAAAAAAGTAAGCGCATCGTGTTAGAGGGTGATGTTCCATCCCCGCTGAAAATGCCGAGCGGATGTCCGTTCCGTACAAGATGTAAGTATGCGACGGAACAGTGCGCAGCAGAAATGCCGCCGCTTCGGGACAGAGGAGCCGGTCACCTTGTGGCCTGCTGGAACAAATAACATGGGTTTCGATCGCGCCACAGGAGGTGCGTGAAACATATACAATTTTCAATAGGAGGAGAATATTATGAAAAAATTAGTAGCATCCTTACTGGTTACTTCTATGACCCTTGGCCTTGCAGCATGCGGCGGAAACACAGAAACCGCCGGCAATGCAGCAGCACCGGCAGGCACAGAAGCAGGAACAGCAGGCACAAAAGAAGCAGGGGCTGCGGCAGCAGCCACAACCAACACAGATACCGGTGTGATGAAGATTAACCTGGCAAGTGAGCCGGATTACCTTGATCCGGCATTAAACAGCTCCGTAGACGGCGGATGTCTGGCGGTAAACTCTTTCGTTGGTCTTTACACCTATGACAAGGATGAAAACCTGATCCCGGCGCTGGGCGAGGCAACTGTATCGGAGGACGGTATGGTATATACCTTCAAGATGATTGAGTCCAAGTGGAGCAACGGTGATCCTTTGACAGCAAATGATTTTGTATACAGCTGGAACCGTGGAGCAGATCCGGCGACCGCAGCAGATTACTCTTATCTGTTCGATATTATTGCAAGAGATGCAGACGGCAAGATGATGGTAGAGGCAACGGACGATCTGACCTTAACCGTGACACTCACCAATCCGTGTCCGTACTTCCTTGATCTGACTGCATTCCCGACGTTCATGCCGGTGCATCAGGCAAGCGTGGAAGCGGCAGATCCGGACGGAACAAACCCGGGTGCATGGGCGCAGGAGGCAGGCTTTGTATGTAACGGGGCTTACACCTTAGAGTCATGGACACATGATGAGAGCATGGTTTATGTAAAGAACGAGAACTTCTATGATGCGGCAAACGTGACTATGGACAGCCTTGAGTTCATGTTAAGTGCAGATGATACTGCGATCTATGCAGCATACAACAACGGGGACCTTGATTTTATTGATACGGTACCGAATGATGAGATCGCATCCTTACTGGAGAACCCGGAATTCTATATTGTAGATAATCTTGGAACTTATTACATCGGATTCAACGTAAATGACAAGATGTTCGACGGTAAGACACCGGAAGAAGCTTCTAAGATGCGTCGTGCAATGAGCTTACTGATCGACCGTCAGTACATCGTTGACAATATCGCACAGACCGGACAGCAACTGGCAGATACTTTTGTACCGGCAGGTATGGCAGACGGCAACGGCGGAGAGTTCAAGGGCGATACTTCTTATTACGATGCAGCAGCTACAGGCGCAGCAATGGTTGAGGACGCAAAAGCATTATTAGAGGAGGTCGGATACAGCTTTACAGACAACGGCGACGGTTCTTACGCAATTGATCCGGCATTAGGATTTGAATATGTGATCAACGAGGGAACGGCACATCAGCAGATTGCAGAGTCCGTTCAGGCAGATATGTCAGTACTTGGTATTGAAGTATCCATTAAAACCGAGGACTGGAATGTATTCCTTGATGACAGAAAGAACGGTAACTTTGGTGTAGCCCGTGAGGGATGGCTTGCAGATTACAATGACCCGATCAACATGCTTGAGATTTTCACTTCCGAGTCAGGCAACAACGACATGCAGTTAGGCAAGAATCCGAGCACAGCAGCTCCGCAGAACTGGGCAGAGTACGATACTTTGATTGATGAGATCCGCACAAGCGCTGACTTTGCGGCACGTGTTGATCTGATGCACGAGGCAGAGGATATGCTGATGGATACCGGAGCAGTTGTTCCGCTTTACTTCTACAACGATATTTACATGCAGAAGTCAAATGTAACCGGTGCATATGCTACCATATATGGTATGAAATACTTCATGTATGCAACTAAGACCGCATAAGATTTTGGATTGGTAAGATGTGGTGGTGATAAATCCCCGGAATTTATGGTGGTATGGATTCCGGGGATTTTTGTTCGTCAAAAAATAAAAAATGCGGGGATGCAAGATCAGCCGGCGTGAAAACTATTGACAAATTTCGGCTTCCATGTATAATAAAAACATGTTGTGCGCCTGCAACATACAAGTGTTTTTGTCAGAGCATGGTGAGGGAGTTTTGCAAGTAAAAGTTTTGATCCATACAAAATTTTTCGGTAGGATCATCGCTATGATTCATGATGAAAAGTACACCGTGCAAAGCTGCACGCTTTTTTGTAAAGTGGCAGTTTAATGTGATAATGTAGTGAAATATAAAAGAACAGGCAGAACGGGATATGAACGCAGAGCTTTCGGGAGAACCTTAAGGGCTGCGTTTATATAAATATTTTAAAAAGGAGGAATTATTTATGAAAAAGAAATTGTTGTCTGTATTACTTACAGCAGCGATGACGGTGTCATTGACAGCCTGCGGCAGCAGCAGCGACGGCGCAGTGACAAACAATGCAGATGATGCAAATTCCGTAGAGTCTACCGAATCGGCAGATAAGGAAACGGTTGTCTCTGAGAGACCGGAAGCCCCGATGGGACAGTTGGTGATTGGTACAACTACAGATCTTGAGCAGGATTTTTATGATCCGATATTCAACAACAGTGCAACCAACTATAAGGTAACGGGATTACTTCATGGCTATGGCACGGTCGGCACGAATAAGGATGGCGAATGGATGGCGGATCCGACAGTCGTTGCAGATCTGCAGAGTGTCGAGAATGAGGACGGTACCAAGACCCATACAGTGAAGCTAAAGGAAGGTCTGTTGTGGTCTGACGGAACGCCGGTAACTGCAAAGGACTATGTGTTTGCTGCATTATTAGAGTCTTCGCCGGAGATGATGGGCGTTGACAACTATGCGGCTACAAATTATACGTTTATCGACGGCTGGGATGAATTTAACAGCGGTGCGACCAAGAATTTAAAAGGCTTACATTTGGTTGATGATCTTACTTATTCCATTACGGTTGCGGCAGATGAGCTTCCGTACCACTATGATCTTGCGTATGCAAGTATCACTCCGAGACCGCTTGCAGTCATCGCTCCGGGCTGTGATGTTGTGGATTCTGAGGAAGGTGCAAGCATCACTGGTGAATTTACGACAGACCTGCTTTTGGAGACGATCAACAATACAGATACCGGTTACCGCTATAACCCACAGGTTACCTGCGGACCATACAAGCTGGAGAGCTATGATGCATCCAGCCGTCAGGGTACTTTCGTGGTAAATGACAAGTATGCCGGCGATATCAACGGTATTAAGCCGTCTATCCAGAAGGTTATCATTAAGACAGTTACAGCTGATACAGAAATTAATGAGCTGCAGGCAGGAACCGTAGACTTGTTATTCCAGGTTTCCGGTGGAACATCGATTGAGGCAGGACTTGATCTGGTAGATGCAGGAACAGCAGAGAAGAATACATTCTTCCGCTACGGCTACGGAAAGATCCAGTTTGACTGCTCACAGTTCCCGACAGACTCTGAAAAGGTACGTCAGGCGGTCACATACTGCTTAGACCGCAATGAGTTCGCAAGACAGTACAGCGGCGGCTATGCAACGATCGTACATGCAGAGTACGGACTTTCCCAGTGGGAGTACCAGGAGTCGAAGGACTGGATCGACCAGAACTTAAATACTTATGAGAAGAACATTGAGACTGCAAAGCAGCTTCTTGCAGAGGATGGCTGGACATTAAATTCCAGCGGCGGTGAGTACAAGGACGGCGACGGTACACGTTATAAGAAGGTAGACGGCGAGTTAAAGCCGCTCGTGATCCAGTGGTGCAATACAGAGAAGAATCCGGTATCTGAGCTGCTCAGCACAATGCTGCCGGAGGCAATGGCAGAGGCTGGTATGGAGCTTCAGGCTACCACAACCGACTTCCCGACATTGACGAATGCAATCGATCATGCAGGCGAGACAATTTACAATATGTACAATCTGGCAACGGGATTCTCCTTACAGCATTCTCCGTGGTACTACTACTCCATGGATGAGCAGTACCTGGGAAGTCTGAACCAGAACTGGATACAGGATCAGGAGCTTGCAGATGCAGCGCTTGCATTAAAGAGCATTCCGGGTGATGATAAGGAAGCATGGCTGACTGCTTGGCAGAATTACCAGAAGGTATGGAATGAGAAGATGCCGAATATTCCTCTGTATTCTGATGAGTACCATGATTTCTTCAATCCGAAGCTTCAGGGCTGGGAGGCAACAGCTGTTTGGGATTGGCCATCTGCTTTAGTTGAGGCATGGGTAACAGAGTAATCATTATAGAAGCGATTCTATCACGCCTGTAAATAAAGGGGTAAGTTTCTGCCCGGAGTATTCCGGGCAGAAATTTTAATGCATAAGGGATGAATTGAAGAATGTTTCTGTGGGCACAAACAGCCGCAGGAAACGGAGAACGAGTGCCTGATTGGCTGGATTAGGAGGGCCTTTGGAAATGCGCAAGGGAAGATATCTTGTTAAAAGATTAATTTATATTGTATTTGTATTTTTTATCACATCAATTTTAATGTTTGCAATTTATAAGTCGCTGCCGGGCGATCCGGTCCGTATGATGATGGGAGATAACGTCAAGCCGGAGGTATGGCAGCAGCAGTATGATACGATCAAGGAGTCGTTGGGCTTGGATAAGCCGGTCCCCGTACAGTATGTCCGCTGGATGGGAAATATGCTGCGTGGAGATTTCGGATATTCAACGGAATACCGCAGACCGGTCAAGGATGTCATCGGCGTGCCGATGCGTAATACAGTGGTATTAAATTTAGTTTCAATGTTTCTCGTGTTTATCGTTGCAGTACCGTTAGGAATCGCGCAGGCGGTCAAGAAAAACGGTATCTTTGATAAAATCGTACAGGTTGTTACAATTGTCGGATATAGTGTACCGAGCTTTGTCATTGCCTTGCTTGCAATCTATATATTTGCGATTCGATTTCCGATTTTCCCGATCAGCGGCGTGAAAACTGCCGGCTTTACGGGAACGGGAATGGAAGTGTTTTTGGATTCGGCGAAGCACATGGTCTTGCCGGTACTTGTCATGTCTATCGGAGGGATCGGAAGCATTGCGCGCTACGTCAGGGCTTCCATGATCGAGGCACTCCGCATGGACTATATAAAAACAGCGCGCTCAAAGGGCTTGAGAGAAAAGGTTGTTATCTATGTGCATGCGTTCCGCAACGCATTGATCCCGATCGTTACGGTTACCACAATGTGGCTGATCGGATTGTTCGGGGGTTCTATCGTCATTGAATCGATCTTCCTGTGGGATGGTCTCGGAAAGATGATGATCACAGGATTAAATCAGCGTGATTTCTCGGTGGTATTGGCAATGCAGATGTTCTACGTCGTTTTGTCTTTGGCAGGAAACGTTTTAATGGATATTGCTTATACGCTGGTTGATCCGCGTGTACGTTTAGAGAACTAGGAGGAGCCATGGCAGAGAAGAATATGAAGAAACGCAGAAAATCTACCGTAGGTGCTGCGACAAAGAAAATGTTCCTCGGCGGAGCGATGACGGAAGAACAGGAAGAAGTATTAACACCGATACAGATGGTATTTCGCGGTTTTATACAGGATAAGGTGGCAATGGCAGGCGCTATTTGCTTTGTATTTATCTTCTTATGCTGTATTATCATACCGTTTTTTATGCCGATCGATATGTACTATCAGGATGTTACACAGGCAAACGTTGCACCCGGCTTCGGAATGCTGAAGGTTCCAAAGGGGCTGCAGGGGAATGCAAAGCAGATCAGCATCGGAAGTACATTTTCAGTTGGTATTGATGAAGAAGGAAATGTTTATGAGTGGGGAAGCTTCCCGACCGATAAGTTAAAGAAGCTTCCGGCTGATATGGGAAAGCTTTCACAGATTTCCGCAGGTCTGGATCATGTCGTGGCGCTGACAGAGGACGGTGAGCTTGTGACATGGGGAAATGACCGTATGGGACTTGGTTCGATCCCTATGGATCTGCGCATGGGCGCAGACATTAAAGAGGTCTATGCCGGCTATCAGATTTCTCTGGCTCTGACCGGAGACGGCGAGCTCTATAACTGGGGAAACACATATTTGATCGATATGCGCTTTCCGGAGGGTGTGCAGGGAAATATTGACCAGTTTGAGGCAAATACGGATATTGTCATGGTTGTGACAAAGGACGGAGAGGCTGTTGCACTGACCGGAAAGAACAATGCGTATACTGCAATTCCGGAGGAGATCCAAGGTCATGTGGTTGACATTGCCTTAACAGATGAGAGTGTGGCGGCTGTCACCGATGACGGAAAGCTTTACACATGGGGAAATAATATCAAGGGAACGCAGAATATCCCGGAGGAGATCCAGGGACAGGTTGTTTCCGTGACAGGCGGACGTTTTCACTATGTGGCAATGCTAAAGGATGGTTCGCTCGTATCATGGGGAGACGATACCTTTAGTCAGACAAAGACTCCTGCAGTAAAGGGAGCGGTGAAGGAGGTTGTTTCCGGTTATTATGGAAATTATCTGATCACAGAGAGCGGCGATGTCGAGAGCTGGGGTCTTGACGGTTATCTGATGGGTACCGATGATTTCGGACGCGATATTTTCCGTCGTCTGTTAAAGGGCGGACGTATGACGATGACAGTCGGTGCGATCGCTGTTATTATTTCGACGATCATCGGCGTTGTGATCGGCGGTATTTCCGGCTACAAGGGCGGAAAGATCGACAATCTGCTGATGCGTCTGACGGAGATCGTCAATTCCATGCCATTCCTTCCGTTTGCGATCATTTTGTCCGCGATCATCGGAAATAAGATTTCCGAGACGCAGAGGATCATTATGATCATGGTTATCTTAGGTCTGCTGTCGTGGACGGGACTTGCGCGTCTTGTGCGAGGCAGCGTGCTTGCAGAACGTGAGCAGGAATTTGTTACGGCGGCAAAGGCGCTCGGCGTAAAAGAGAAAGGAATTATTTTCCGTCACATTCTGCCGAATGTGATCACGGTTATCATTGTAAATGCAACGCTTAGCTTTGCAACCTGTATGCTGACGGAGTCCTCCTTATCCTTCATCGGATTTGGTGTAACGGAGCCGAATGCTACATGGGGAAATATGTTAAACGGCGCGAGAAGCGCGACGGTGATCGAGCAGTACTGGTGGCGCTGGGTATATCCGGCAGCGATCCTGGCGATCAGTGTTATCAGTATTAACTGTATCGGAGACGGTCTTCGTGACGCCGTTGATCCGAAGTCCAAGGAAAGGTAGGAAAAACAGATGAGTTTACTTCAAGTAGAACACCTGCACACGTTTTTTAAAACAAAGCGTGGCATAGTAAAAGCCGTCAACGATGTGACCTATTCCCTGGAAGCGGGAGAGACACTTGGAATCGTAGGTGAGAGCGGAAGCGGTAAGAGCGTTTCTGCGATGAGTATCATAAGACTTTTGGATGGAAATGGTTATATCGAGAGCGGTAATGTGACTTTTAACGGCAGGGATGTCATTCATTGTTCAGATAAAGAGATGTATGAGATTCGCGGAAATGAGATTTCCGTGATCTTTCAGGAGCCGATGACCTCCTTAAATCCGGTGTTTACCATAGAAAGGCAGATCGGCGAGGTGTTTCGCATCCATCAGGGTATGAATAAGAAGCAGGCGGCACAGGAGGCAGTTCGCATGCTTTCCGAGGTGAAGATTCCCAACCCGGAGCGTGTGGCAAAGCAGTATCCGTTCCAGTTGTCGGGCGGTATGCGTCAGCGCGTGATGATCGCGATGGCGCTTGCCTGCAAGCCAAAGCTTCTGATCGCTGATGAGCCGACGACAGCGCTTGATGTTACGATCCAGGCGCAGATCTTAAAGCTGATGAACGATATGAAGCAGAAGCTTGGAACATCGATTTTATTTATCACGCATGATCTTGGCGTAATCAATGAGATGGCGGACAAGGTTGCAGTGATGTACTGCGGTCAGGTTGTGGAGATGGCGGAGGCAAAAACGATTTTTGAGGGAGATGATTATTCTCATCCATATACGGAGGGATTGATGACCTCTATTCCGCGTCTTGATACACCAAAGGGTGAGAAGCTCGACCCGATTCCGGGATCGGTGCCGAATCCTTTGTATCTGCCGAAGGGATGCAAGTTTGCTCCGCGATGCAAGTACTGCCAGCAGAGATGTCTGGAGGAGGAACCGGAGTTGGTTGAAGTAGAGCCGAAGCATCAGGTAAGATGCTTCTATGCAGAGAAGGCGGTGAGAAGTAAAAATGCAGACAGAAAATAAAAAGGTGCTGCTTAGCATCCGGGATGAGAAGCAGTATTTCCCGATAAAAAAGGCGAGCTTCCGTGAGGAGCAGAAGTATGTAAAGGCGAATGACGGAATCTCCATTGATATTTATGAGGGCGAGACGTTGGGACTGGTAGGCGAGTCGGGCTGCGGAAAGTCTACATTTGGAAGAACGATTCTCCAGCTTTATCCGCAGACGCACGGCGATATCTTATATGAAAAAGACGGCGAGATGATCAATCTAAAGGAACAGCCGGCAGAAAAGATGCGTGAGCTGCGCCGCGAGCTTCAGTTGATCTTCCAGGACCCGTATTCGTCTTTGAATCCGCGTATGACGGCGGGGCAGATTATCGGAGAGGGTCTGGTGGCGCACGGAAAGTTTAAGAAAGGCGATCCGGCGCTGCGTGATTATGTCATAGATGTTATGAAGAAGTGCGGTCTTGACTCCTATATGTACGGACGCTATCCGCATCAGTTTTCCGGCGGTCAGCGTCAGCGTATCGGTATTGCGCGAAGTCTTGCATTAAATCCGCGTTTTGTGGTATGTGACGAGGCGGTGTCGGCTCTTGACGTTTCGATTCAGTCACAGATTTTAAATCTGTTGTCTGAATTAAAGGAGCAGGAGCATCTGACCTATTTGTTCATCACGCATGATCTGAGCGTTGTAAAATATATCAGCGACCGTATCGGCGTTATGTATCTGGGCAATATGGTGGAGATTGCGCCGACTGAGGAGCTGTTTGCGCGCACACTGCATCCGTATACGAAGGCATTGCTCTCTGCAATTCCGACCACGGATGTGAATGACAAGCGCGAGCGTATCCTTCTTGAGGGCGATATCCCAAGCCCCGTGAATCCACCGTCGGGCTGTAAGTTCCACACCAGATGCTACCAGTGTCAGGAGAAGTGCAAGTGCGAGACTCCGGTGCTGGAGGATAAGGGAAACGGACACTTTGTGGCTTGTCATTATCCGCTTGAAGCTTAAGCGTAGCGAGGGATGCGATGCTGTTTGAAAAGAAAGTAAAGAGAGTCGTTGATGTTGATGTGGCAGAGGACGAATTGGAGAAGCGTATGGAGGAGGAAGGCGTTGAGCTGGAGAAAAAGGATCGTCTGGCGATGATCCTTGCAGCGTTTATCGTATTTATTCCGGCAGTACTTTTGGTGCTGGGCTTTTTCGCTTTGGTGATCTGGTTCTTTTTCCTGCGGCATCTTCCATAACGGCGTATGATAATATTTCCCTGGACGTGAGGCGAAAGCCCGTCCGGGGTATTTTTGACATAAGGGCGGCTCGCGAAGCGTGTCGCGTGTTGTTGACATAAGAGTGGCTCGCGAAGCGTGCCGCTCGTTGTTAGGAACAGGCTTAAAACAAAGGAGATGTGATGAAGCAGTATATCAGGCATCATATAGGAATACTTGGTCTTAGTATATTATTTACACTGGCGGAGGCGGGAGTGAATATTATCCTCGCTTTTGCAATGGGAAATCTTTCCAACGCGGCGGTCAGCAAGGACATTGCCTATTTGTTCCGGCAGGGTGGGGTTGCAGTGGTCTGTCTCCTCCTGATTCTGGGATTGCAGCTTCTTGCAGTGTATACGCGTAAGCTTTTTGCAAGAAAATGTGTGACAGAATTAAAACGTGATGTTTACCGGAAGCTGCTCGACTGTGAGCCAAAGGAGTTTCATCAGATGGGAGAATCCTATTTCATGAATCTGCTTCAGGTGGATGTGGATACGGTGTATAAGGATTATTTTTCGGTACTGGGCACGATTGTCGGCTATGCAGTTGAAATTCTGTGCAGCGCGGCTGCGCTAATGTTTGTGAGCGTCAGGATCTTTGTGATTTTTATGCTTGTCTCGTCATTGCCCCCGCTTGTCCTGCATTTATTAAAAAAACATATGGCGAAGGTGCGCACAGATTATTCACAGAGTGCCGAACACTATGTGTCTGTGATGAAGGAGTTTATACAGGGGCTGGATACGATCATCTTTTTTCAGAAGGGGAGAATCTTTTTTGAAAAAATGGAGCATGAGGATAAAAAGCTGGAGAGGGCACGCATGGAAAATGACGTTACCCATATTGGGGGGACGGCAGTTTCAAAAAGTGTCGGGATGATCGCACATATCGTCTGCATGATCGCAGCCACTTATTTTATTGTGACCGACCATTTGGAGATTGGTGTGCTTATTACCTCTACGCAGCTGTTAAATTTTATTTTTTCACCGTTTCATGTGATGAACAGCCAGATTGCAAGCTTAAGATCAACAAAGACGATCAGACAGAAATTTGAGCGGGTGCTGGAGCTTGCGCACGATACGGCGACAGAGGACTGCCGTGGAGGAGATATTGTCTTTGAGAACGTCGAGCTTTCCTATGGTGAGAGGGTTTTGTTTGAGGATTTCAGTTATACTTTTGCGCAAGGGAAAAAATATGCGGTTATTGGAAGGTCTGGAATCGGAAAGACGTCTATTGCAAAGGCTTTGACAAGGTTTCTCACGCCGTCATGCGGGAGTATACGCATCGGGACGCAGGAGATTGCAGCTATTCGGCGGGAGAGTCTCTTAAAGTATATTCTTTATGTACCGCAGAGTGTGTTTCTCTTTTCGGGGAGCGTGCCGGAAAATATCACGTTGTTTTCAGGGGAGGAGAAGGCAGCCTGTGAAATAGGGAGCCATGTCGGATTATCCCACGAGCTTCTTGCAAAAACGGAGGTGGGGGATATGGGAGCGTCAGTCTCCGGCGGAGAAAAGCAGCGGATTGCGATTGCACGGGCGCTGCTAAAGAATCCGGAGGTTTATATTTTTGATGAGCCGACTAGTGGACTGGATCCGATTCTGGCAGCGCGTATCGAGAAATATATCATGGATATTCAGGGGAAAACAGTGATTGTAATCACACATAATTGGGACAAAGAGAACCTGGAACGCTTTGATGGAGTAATAGAATTGTAGGTCTTGTTTTTCGCATGTGCAGAATGTTATACTAAGGATGTTAAGCCTTTCGGAAACGAGGTTGGGCAGAAAAGCGGGAGGAAAAGAGGAGGCTATGGGATTTGCAGAGAGGGCTGCCGCGCGCAGAAGGTCAAAGGATTTAAAAAATGAATTGAAGGAGCTGCAAAAGCAGATTCTTGCGGGCGGTGGTAGTGATAAGGCGACGATTACCGCAGCTATGAAGGAGCTTGGGGAGGCGATAGAGCTTGGCGCACAGCTTGCACAAGCCTATGGAGAGGCATATGCGCATTTAAAGGAATCGCAGGCTTCTATTGTGCGTCTGCTTGACTGTATGGCTGAGACTCCGGCGGCAGAGGTGCGTCTAAGCCTTGACGCGTTGATGAAGGAGCTGGGACAGGTTTGTCACGACTGTGCAATCCGCAAGGATGATCTTGATTTTTGTTCCACGGTTGAGAGCCTTGGGCGGCTTTCGGCGGATTATTCTGAGCAGACGTCGGGAATGGACAAAGTGATGCTGCGCAGTGAGCTTGAGAATGTCAAGGCGGTGCTTGACGATGCTGCCGGCTGGAGAGCGCCTGATTTTCTGGCGGTTGGCTATTATATTCTCAAGGAGGACAAGGATACGCTGCGGGATATGGAGAATGAACAGCGGAATCAATATGTAATAAAGTACTGGAAAGAACATTTTATGGATTGGCTGCTGGAGCAGTGCCGTCTGGCAGGCGTGGAGCAGCGTATGGAGGAGCTCATACAGACGTATGTGCAGTAATGGCAAATATATGATTGGTGAGAGAATACCGTATAGGGAAACCTGTGCGGTATTTTTTGCTTTATAGGAAAGTTCCTCCCCCTATAAAGCAAAACCTCTCCGGGGATCGCACTGCGGCGGAATGGAACTGTGTCGCAGCTGCGGCCCGCCGCAGGCGGAGAATCTATTCCGCGATTTCATCAATAGTATAATATTTAGTTATATAATAAAACATATTGCATAATCAATAAACAAAATACATCAATAAATTAGTGGATTATGAATATTGAGTAAACTGTGATAATTTGATATGATTTTAAAAAGGAAAATATATTGGTAGTGTCAAGTGAGTTATGAAAAACTGAGTGAAAAGAAAAAGACTCAGATGAA
>Avalanche_p1__coassemble_1040_pt1 | contig 20024 bp, 21 predicted proteins | sample Avalanche_p1__metabat2_low_PE_018 | metagenome-assembled genome bin Avalanche_p1 | reverse complement strand
TTGCAGAGGTCTTTCACTTTATTTTTCTATCCTGCAATCTTTTGTTTCTCATGATAAGCGGTGCGCTTCTCCTGCCGATGGAAGGGGAGCGAACGGGCACGTTTCTGACAAAGCGGTTTTCTAAGGTGGCAATCCCTTTTGTTATCTATTATATTTTATATGTCTGTGCAAAGGAGGGGCTGGGACGTCTTGCACCGGGCTACTGGTTTACGTTTCTGATCCGGATATTGAGCGGGCCGCCGATCGAGGCGCCGCATTTCTGGCTGATCTATGTCATTTTATGGCTCTATCTTTTGACGCCGTTTCTTAGGTATCTGCTCCAAAATATTCCCGACGGCGTGCTTGCAGGAGTTGTCTTTGTGATATTTGCAGTCAGTGCGCTGGATACCTACCTGCCGCTTTTTGGCATGGACGCCCATGTTTCTCCGGTGGTGGATTCCTATGCCGGCGTCTTTATACTGGGCTATTATCTTTCCTGCCGCTGCACCAGACGGGCGGAAAATCTTATGCTGGTGGGAGGCGTATTGTCCTTTGCCGTAACCTGCTATATTTTTTTCAATCACGGCTGGTACGATGATTACGTCTACAACACGGCGCCGACGATGATGCTGTTTACAGCCGCCTTATTTGTTGCCGCAAAACGCCTTGCAGTTCGGCAAAAAGCGCTTCGCCGATTCCCAAGCTTGATCAGCCGTTACAGCTTTTCAATTCTGCTGATCCACTGGGCGGTGCTCCATGTGATCGTCAAAGACTTGCTGCATGTGAATGTGATGAGCGGCGGTGTGGTCGGCGGCTGCCTGCTGATGATCGTCCTGACGCTCGTACTGTCGCTCATTGGCGGTATGGTCATTGATTTTGTGCTGGTACAGCCGTTGCAGAGGGCGCTGGCGGCGTGTATGCGGTGGGGGAGGAGGTAGCGGATTGGATTTTTTACATTTGGTCACAAGAAACAGAGGAAGAAAATAAGCAAGATAATATGCAAGTAGATGGAGGATTATTATGGAACGATTTAAAAGAGTTTATCGTCAGGGAACGGTCAGTGTCACGGAAATCTGGATCGACACTGAAACGGGTGTAAATTATGTGTTCCACAGAGACGGAAATGCAGCGGGATTCACCCCACTGCTGGATAAGGATGGAAAACCTGTCGTGACACCGTAGAAGGTCTGGGCGTGAAAATCGTTAATCAATTTTCACGCCCAGACTGTTTAAGAGATTGATCGCCTCCGGAAAGGAAAATCTGGCTTCCTTCATTTTATTTGAAGTGATGTCGATCAGATACCCTGTCGCGCCCCTGAAATCTGCCTTGCGAAGATCAGACTCGAAAATCTGCGTCCCTTCCAGTCTGCAATTTAAAAAATTACTTTCCGATAAATTGCATTGTTCAAATACACTTTCCTGGATGGAATTGCCTGAAAAATGAAATCGGATAAAGTTCATTTCAGAGAATGTGTTATACTTGATCTGGCAGTTTTCAAACTGCTCAATGGAATGTGCGTATTTGCCGGAGGGGAGCAGATCGTTCCAGTGGACGCCTATCAGATTGCATTTCTGAAAAACTGCATTTTTCACCTCGGAATATCTGGAAGTCAGGCTGATGATCGTGCAGTTTGTAAATTTGCAGTTTACAAACGTACATCCGGTGATGCTGCATTCTTCAAAAGAGCAGTTTCTGAACTCGCAGTCGATAAATTTGCATCGTTCTGCCGTATATTTTTGCAATTTCTGATCTGTGATCATTTTTTCCTCAAAATATGTTTCCTGCATATCGGGTACTCCTTAAATATTTTTGTATTCTTCCTGCAGATATTCCACATATTGTTCAAAAACACGAATAAAATCTGTGCCAGATTCCTCGGTGATTTTTCTCATGGCATTTTGAACAGCTGTGTTCATCGCCCGGGTGATGGTTTCCGCAAAACATTTGCCTTTGTCCGTGAGCGCAATGAGTTTTTCTTTTGACTGATTCTGGGACAAAAGGATGATATAGCCATCCTGCATACATTCTGCGACGATCGTATTCAGTGTTGTCCGCGGGATCATCCAGTCCTCGCAGATCTGTTTCTGTGAATGTTGTTTTCCGTCACTCAGTATATCCATGAAAAGCAAGGTGTTTTCCTTTACTCCCTGTTCTTTTGCAATTTTTTTGTATACACTGGTACAGCGGCTGGCTGCAAGCATCAGACGGTATACATGATTGCGATAATCATTCATTTTTGTCCTCCATGTTCCGAATTCGTATCAATATTGTAATCCGAATTCGGAATACAGTCAAGGATATTTTTCCAATGAGTGATGCTCTTGTGTAATAAAGTAACACAAAATTTTTATAGGCGGGGGGAGTTCTCTATTCCAAAAATCAGGGGAAAATAAATGGATTTTTAAGGGCTTATATGATAAAGTATGATTATAAACAAGCTGGCAGATCGGAAGTTTTCGTGATGTCAAATTGATTCGGATTTCATCAGACGAATTTGAAATAGATAAAAATACGAAAGAGATTTATATGGAAAAAAGAGAATGAGTGTATCAATACAAATCTGACTATTAGGAGGAAAATGAAAATGCTATTGCTTGCAGTAAATGAAGATAAAGGGTGGTTATTATCAAGCTGGAAGCTGACATACGCAGTTGGTTGGGAACAAATATGCAAGGCGGCTGATTTAATGTTTGATTATTACGATAGTCTTGAAATTCTAGTTGATAATAAGAGAATAAATGTGTCGTCCAAAGGAGACATTATCAAGCTCAAGGAAGCGGGGAGCATGACAGTCAGAGGATTGTCAAAAATTCTGAAAGTACCCATGATGGTAACCTTTTTTAATCAGATGAACACGCTGAATGTGAGCATTGCTCAGGCAGCAGATGAATTTAAGACTGTTGATTATCAAAGATTTAATATGTCTCTCGGACAGTATATGGATAGTATTGAATTATCAATGTACCGCTAATTTCCCATTTATCGCGCAGATAGCAAATCTGACAGAGGATGCTTGCGCTTCTCCCCTCAAATGTTTATAATGTGAAAGACCAATACGCAGTGCGCCTGCACTGCGCAATACCAAACCAGAAAGGAAAAAGATGAGAAAACTTGCACTGACTGATGAAATACTATTAAAAATAGAAAAGCCCGCCCGCTACATTGGCAACGAGGTCAACTCTGTCGTAAAGGACAAGTCTAAGGTAAATATCCGTTTTGCCATGTGCTTTCCGGACGTCTACGAGATAGGAATGTCGCATCTGGGCATCCAGATTTTATACGATATGTTCAATAAAAGAGAGGACGTGTGGTGTGAGCGTGTCTACTCTCCGTGGCCGGATCTGCACCGGATCATGAAAGAGCAGCAGATTCCGCTGTTTGGACTGGAATCACAGGAGCCGATCAAAAATCTTGATTTTTTGGGCATCACGCTTCAATACGAGATGTGCTACACCAACATTCTGCAGATCCTTGATCTTGGGCAAATCCCGCTGCTTGCCGCAGACCGTGGGGAAGACTGTCCGCTTCTTATCGGCGGCGGTCCGTGCACCTATAATCCAGAACCAATCGCAGAGTTTTTCGATCTGTTTTATATGGGAGAGGGCGAATTACAATATGATGCGCTGTTTGACCTCTATCTAAAGATGCGGACAGAACAAAAAACGCGGGCAGAATTTTTGCATGAGGCCGCAAAAATTCCGGGAATCTATGTGCCCTCTCTCTATCGCCCGTCTTACCATGAGGACGGAACACTGGCAGCCTTTGAGCCTCTTTTTGATGATATTCCCCGCACGATTACAAAACAGCTTGTGCTCGATATGACGCAGGCTGTTTACCCGGAGAAACCTGTCGTGCCGTTTATCAAGGCGACACAGGATCGTGTCGTCTTAGAGATCCAGCGTGGCTGCATCCGCGGCTGCCGTTTCTGCCAGGCGGGCATGGTCTACCGTCCGGTGCGTGAAAAGCATGTGGAGCGCTTAAAGAAACTCGCCATGGAGATGTTAAAGTCCACGGGACATGAAGAAATTTCCTTAAGTTCCTTAAGCTCCTCCGACTATTCACAGCTTGAGGAGCTGATCAATTTCCTGATTGAGGAATGCAGGCGCAAGCATATCAATATCTCCCTTCCATCCTTGCGTATCGACGCATTTTCGCTCGATGTGATGAGCAAGGTGCAGGACATCAAAAAGAGCAGTTTAACGTTTGCCCCGGAGGCGGGATCGCAGCGTCTGCGCGACGTTATCAATAAGGGACTGACGCAGGAGGATATTTTAAACGGTGCAACGCAGGCATTTGAGGGCGGCTGGAATAAGGTAAAGTATTACTTTATGCTTGGTCTTCCGACAGAAACGACGGAGGATATGCAGGCGATCGCAGAACTTGCGAATGAGACGGCTGCCCGCTATTACGACACCGTTCCAAAGGAAAACAGAAACGGCAGATGCCAGATTACGATCAGCACTTCATTTTTCGTGCCAAAGCCGTTTACCCCGTTCCAGTGGGCGCGGATGTATCCGCCGGAGGATTATATCGGCAGAGCAAAAGTAGTCAATACTGCGGTGAAGGAGCAGTTAAACCGCAAGAGCATCAAGTACAACTGGCATGAGGCTGATGTTACCGTTTTAGAGGGCGTGCTTGCGCGCGGCGACAGGCATGTAGCGAAGGCTATTTTAGAGGTCTATCAAAACGGCGGTATCTTTGATGCGTGGTCAGAATATTTTGACTACAAACGGTGGATGGATGCATTTGCAGCGTGCGGCATTGACCCTGACTTTTATACGATGCGGGAACGTGAGTTAGACGAGCTGTTTCCGTGGGATTTTATTGATACAGGCGTGACAAAAGAGTTTTTGCAGAGAGAATGGAAACATGCAATGGAAGAAAACGTGACGCCAAACTGCCGTATGCGCTGTTCGGGCTGCGGCGTCAGAAAATTCGGAGGAGGTGTCTGCTATGAAAATTAGGATCAAATTCCGCAAATACGGTGTGATGAAGTTTATCGGACATCTCGATATGATGCGCTATTTTCAGAAGGCAATGCGGCGCGCGGAGATCGACATCTGCTATTCTGAGGGATTTTCCCCGCACCAGATCATGTCGTTTGCCGCGCCGCTCGGCGTGGGCGTCACAAGCGACGGCGAGTACTTAGACATCGAGGTGCACCGGTCTCCATCGACCGCAGAGGCGCTTCGCATTTTAAATCAGACGATGGTGGACGGTGTCGAGATCACCGGATATGTAAAGCTTCCGGACGATGCAAAGACGGCGATGTCGATCGTGGCGGCGGCAGATTATGAGCTTTCCTTTAAGGAAGGTTACACGCCGGCCGCGACCGTGGAGCAGTTTGCGGACGGCATTGCAGAACATTTCACTAAGCCTGCGCAGGTTTTCATCACCAAGCCGACGAAAAAAAGCGAAAAAGTCATGGATTTAAAACAGCTCGTGTACGATTTTCAGGTGTGTGAAAAGGTAAGAGAGGACGGTATCGCCGTTGTGTCCTTCTATTTGATGGTTTCCACCGGGAGCACGGACAATGTAAAGCCCGAGCTTGTCCTGGAGCATCTGTTTGTGGCGATGGGGCTTTCCTATGACGCAAATGCCATCCAGATCCACAGAAAAGACGTCTACGCAGCGGATGGGGACGGCTATATTTCTCTCGGCGACATGGGGACGGCGCTATGAACCGCTATGTCATCACAACGGAGACGATCGGAGGGCAGGAATACCGTATTTCTGCTCTTTATGATGAAAAAAAGCGGATGATCGAGGTTCTCCCGGAAAAGCTGGGAGAAGAAGATCGTCCGGCGGTGGGGAACATTTACATTGGCAGGGTGGAAAATGTCGTGAAAAATTTAAACGCCGCCTTTGTCAAGATTTCTCCGTCGCAGAATTGTTACCTGCCGTTGGAGGACGTAAAGCATCCCGTTTTTACAAAAAAGATTTCCGGTGAAAAAAAGCTGCTCGCGGCGGGTGATGAGCTTCTCGTACAGGTCGTGCGGGAGGCTTTAAAGACAAAAGAGCCTGCGGTCACGACAAACCTGGGCATGACCGGGACTTATGCGGTGCTCACAAGCGGCAACCGCAAAATGAGCATATCCAAAAAGCTCACAAAGGACGTCCGCAGACATTATAAGGAACTGCTCGCACAGTGGCTGTCGGAGGAAAACGGATACGGCGTGATCATCCGAACAAACGCGGGTGACGTTCCGGAAGAAACAGTGCGTATAGAGATTGAAGAACTAAAAAGGACGTATGCGCAGATGGCGGAGACGGCGCGCCACAAGACCTGCTACAGTCTGCTGTACCGGGAGGAATCCGCAGCCATGAAGCATCTGCGCGATCTGCGCCACGACTGTCTGGAGGAGATCGTCACGGATGACAGCGCGCTGTTTGCAGAGATCTGTAAAAGATATGGGATTCCGGAGGAACGCCTCATGACGAGCGGCAGCGTGTCCGTTCCGGTAGACGCGGTTGTCGCAGACTGCGGTGTCCGCATCTGTCATTATCAGGATAAGCTGCTTTCCCTCTCCGCGCTCTATGGGGTAAAAAGCCAGTTAGAGGCGGCGCTTCGGGAGCGCGTATGGCTGAGATCAGGCGCGTATCTTGTGATACAGCCGACCGAGGCGCTGACGGTGATCGATGTGAACACCGGGAAAAACATTGCGAAAAAGGATGCGCAGGAGAATTTCCTAAAGATTGATCAAGAGGCGGCGGGAGAGATCGCAAGGCAGCTTCGCCTGCGGAATATCTCCGGCATCATCGTCGTGGATTTCATCAATCTTGTCTCGGAGGCGGCGAGAGAGGAGCTGGTGCGCGCCTTCCGCGCAGCCTTAAAAAGCGATCCCATCCCTGCACAGCTCATCGACATCACAAAGCTTGGACTTGTGGAAGTCACAAGAAAGAAGGTTCGAAAATCGTTGCAGGAGATGCTTGACACCAAAGAATAAGTCTGTAAAATACGGGGGTTTTTATGGAAAAAGAATTGATGTTTCATATTTTAAAAATTGAGGAAACAAAAGATCAGCAGCTCATCCGGGAGGCTTACCGCAGGGAGCTAAAGACCACCAATCCCGAAGATGACCCGGAGGGCTTTCGCCGTCTCCGCGAGGCATACGAGGAGGCAATGGCTTTTTCGGCGAGGGAGGAGGAAGATGAGATCGGGGAGAAGACAGCGGTGGAAGCGTGGATCGCGCGGGTGGATGAAGTCTATCAGGATCTGGCGGCACGGTGCGACGCGGATACATGGAGAGAGCTGCTGTCCGATCCGCTGTGCGATGGGCTGGATACCTCGCTGGAGATCAGGGAGACTCTCATGGTGTATCTGATGAGCCACGACAGCCTTCCTTCCCATATTTTAAGCCTTCTGGACGAAACCTTCCAGATCAGGGAGGACAGGGAGCTTTTGGAAGAACAGTTCCCTGCAAATTTTCTGGACTATCTGATTTATTATATGGATCATGCAACGTTTTTTGATTACACCCTCTTTGAGATTTTGGACCAGAAAGCGGCAAATGTAGACGCTTATATCTCAAAATTTTATGAGGCGAACGAGGCGGCGTCAGAGAAATCCTATGCGGAATGTGACAGACTGCTCGGTGAGCTCTCGGCATTTGGGATCTATCATCCCTATGAAGATGCAGTGCGCGCAATCGTTCTGGCGGCAACCGGGAGGCAGGCGGAGGCAAAAGCGCTCTGCATGAAATTGCTGGAGGAATATCCGGAAGATAATTTTATTTGCGGCAGCGCGGCGGACGCGCTCTGGGAGACAGGCGAGAAGGAAGCTTCGGCAGAGGCATGGGAGAGGATTTTAAAAAGAATGCCGGAAAATGCCGGTGCGATCATCGGAAAGGCAAAGTGGCTAATGGAGCAGGAGGAGTATGCCGCTGCTAAAGAACTTCTCACCGAGCGTTTGCGGCGGGAACTTGTCACAGGAGAAGTGGATGAGCGTCTGCGCACCATCAACGACAAGCTGATCCGGCAATACCGTGAAAAACTAAGCGGCGTTTATGAGACGAAAGCTGACAGGGACGCTGATCTCTTTGCACTTGGATGGTGTCTGCTCCAGAATGACAGAGAGGCAGAGGTGATAGAGCTGCTTGCGCCATTTGTGCCTGATGAGGGGAAAGAGCAGGAGTACCACAAGCTTCTGGGAGAAAGTCTCCACAAAAACGAACAGTATGAGCAGGCGATTCCCCATCTTAGGAGCTGGCTGGAATTGATGTCTCGGCAGACAGAGACCGAAGGCGGTGATGATACGGCGAACGCACGGGAAGCATTTATTTCCCGTTACCTGCTTGCCCATGCTTACCATGCGGTTCGGGAGGGGGAGCAGGCGCTTACATGGATCAACGAGGCGCTTGCAGCTGCAAAAGCAGAGGAATTCTGGAACAGAGCCGCCAGTTTGAAAGCAGGGATTTTACTGGAGCAAAAACAGTATGAGCAGTGCGTGGACTTCTGTGACGAAATCATTGAAAAAAATGACCGGCATTATCCGGCGTTTGTGATGCGGCAGGAGGCTTCGTATGAATTGGGTCGCGCACAGCAGACGGTGAATGATTACTACGCTGCGATCAATATCTACCCACAGCACTACAAGCCCTATCTGGTGGCTGCAAAAGTATTTTTTGACTATGGGCAGATGGAGGATGCGCAGGGTGTATTAAACCGCGCAAGGGAAAACCAGGTGGAATTTTCACTGGGAATGCAGTTTTTGGAAGCCCGGATCTTAAGCCGTCTTGCCACCACGGAGAAGGAGCGGGGAGCGGTCATCAAAATGATCCGCGAAATCCGGGAGCAGGCAGAAAGCGGGCAGCCGCATGACATCGAGGACGTATCGCTTCTTTTGTTTGAAACCGCCCTGCTGTGTTACGATAATCTTAATCTTGCGGCGGCGGTCCGCTATGCAAAGCTGGCGATCAAAAAAAATCCGGATTGCTGCTGGTATCATTTTGTTCTGGCGAGTTTCTATCTGGAACAGGAAAAGTGGGAAAAAGCGCTGCATGAATATGCGCTGGCAAAAGACGACTATGAGGATTCTCCGACCTTTTACTATTACATGGGGATCTGTCATAAAAACCTGGATCAGACAAAGGAATGGCAGGAAGCCTATGAGCGTGTCCTGAAATGTCCGGGCATCGATCAGGATAAGTTTCTCTCCATACACCAGGATGTCTGCGACGGGCTGGCAGAACATTACCGGAGGCGGTTTGAAAATTACTACCGCAGAGAAGATTATGAGCGGGCAGTTGAATATGCCAGCCGTGCGGTTGCAAGGGATGAAAACAAGTGTAATCTGCTGGATCGCGGGCGCATATATCTGCGGGATTTTGACTTTGAACGGGCGATCGCCGATTTCAAAAAGGCGCTTACATACGATCCGGATTACGCGGTTGCCTATAACAATCTTGGCTGCTGCTATCAGTATGCCGGAGATTATGAGACGGCAATCTCTTATTTTAAGAAGGCGGCAGAATATGTGAAAACGACTTACCGGAGCGAACTTCCATACAACAATCTGGGTTCCTGCTACCGGATTCTGGATGAGCTTGAAAAAGCCGTCGAGTGCTATAAGAAAAATCTTGAATTTGCGTCTTACGACATCCATGAGAAAATTGGCGATGTGTTGATGGATTTAGAGCGGTACAAGGAGGCACTGGAACACTATGAAAAGATCGGACGATACCATGACGACTATCAGTACCATGTGGCGAGCGCTTATTTTTGTATGGGAGATAGGAAAAAGGCGCGTGAACTTCTGGCAAATTATATTGACAGGGCGACTCATGATAAGCCACGCGCGTATGCAACATTATCCGATTATTACTGCACCTGCGAACTGGATTTGGGGAAAGCGCTCGATGCATTGTTACAGGCGGAGCGCAGGGAAGATCAGAACGATTTCGCGAAACTGTGGGAGATGCAGGTGAAGATCGCATGGCTGTATTTCCGGTTGGGGCAAAAGGAGAACGCAGAAATTTTTGCAAAAAAAGCGATGTACAGTTTCGGAATGGACAGTTTTACAAAAAGTTTCGGTGAGACCACGCAGGAAGATTACCTTTCCTACAAGCGGTATCGTCCGGCGAGACTGCACCGGCTGGGACGTATCTACATCGCGCTCGGGGAAGTGGAAGATGGACTTGGGATGTTTAAGGAGATGCTCATCTGCAACAGGTGTGTGGGATGTGACCGGAGCAAATGCTATGAGAGCTATCTGGCGCGCGGGCAGTACCATGAGGCGTGCGGGGAGGACGAGCTGGCGCTTGCCAACTATGAAAAAGGGCTTGCCATCAATCCGTACGACGTGGAACTAAAAGGGCTGACTGCCGCGCTCCGAAAACGTCTGAAAAAACAGGGTAATTGAGGGGATAAAGCTATGATGATTGGAATAGATCTGGGAACTACCAACAGTCTTGCTGCGTATTTCACGGAGGACGGTCCTAAAATCATCCCGAACCGGCTGGGAGAGCATCTCACTCCGTCGGTGGTGAGTATGGATGAGGAGGGGCAGATTTATGTGGGCCGCACGGCATGGGAGCGGATGCTTTTGAATCCGGGAAGCGCTGCCAGCGTCTTTAAGCGCGACATGGGAACGAATCGGCAGTTTTCCCTGCTGCACAGGAATTTTACGGCGGAAGAGCTGTCCTCCTTTCTTCTGCGCGCGTTAAAAGAAGATGCGGAGAGCTATCTCGGAGAACCCGTGACAGAAGCGGTGATCAGCGTCCCCGCCTACTTTAATGACGCCAGACGGCGCGCGACCAGGCGGGCGGGAGAGCTTGCTGGGTTAAAGGTGGAGCGTATCATCAGCGAGCCGACGGCGGCGGCGGTCGCCTACGGTCTTTACCAGAGTGAGGGAAACGCGCGTTTTCTGGTGTTTGACCTCGGCGGCGGCACCTTTGACGTGTCAATTCTGGAATTGTACGACACCATTTTAGAGGTGAGGGCGGTTGCGGGAGACAACTTTTTGGGCGGCGAAGATTTTACCGCCGTACTGGAAACTATGTTTTTTGAGAAATTTATAGAGTTGGAACGGCTGGAACTAAGTGAAAAGAGCCTGCGCCATATCCATAAGCAGGCGGAAGCCTGCAAGCTTGGTTTTACAGAGCAGAGGCAGAGCGTCATGCGCTGCCGGATCCGGGAGAAGTCCTATGAGATGACCGTGGAGCTTTCCGCGTATGAGGAGGCCTGCGCCGGACTTTTGGAGCGCATCAGAAAGCCCGTAAAGCGCAGTCTCGCCGATGCGGGTATCCGACTTTCGGACATTGACAAGGTCATTCTGGTCGGCGGTGCGACCAAAAGCCCCGTGATCCGCAGGTTTGTAAGCCGTCTGTTTCATATGCTGCCGGATTTAAACATCAACCCGGACGAAGCCGTGGCGCTCGGCGCCGCCATTCAGGGAGCGATGAAGGAGCGTCACTCCGCGATCAGGGAGATTGTCTTAACGGACGTCTGCCCGTTTACGCTCGGGACAGAGGTTGTGCGGGAATGGGAGAACAACCGGTTTGAGCACGGCGTGTTCTGCCCGATCATTGAGCGCAACACCGTCATTCCCGCCAGCCGGACGGAGCGGCTGTATACGGTGTACGACAACCAGACAAAAATCTGTGTCCATGTGCTGCAGGGAGAAAGCCGGTTTGCAGATAACAATCTGTCTCTCGGCGAGCTTGTCATCGACGTTCCTGCCGCAAGGGCAGGGGAGGAGGCGGTCGACGTCACCTATACCTATGACGTCAATTCCATTTTGGAGGTGGAGGTGACCGTCGTCTCCAACCGGAAAAAAGCCAAGAAAGTATTTTTAGGACGGGATGCAAAACTTTCCGAGGAGGAGATTACAGAGAGGTTCCAGACTCTTTCCTATTTGAAAATCCACCCCAGAGACCGGGAGGAAAATAAATACCTTCTGATGCGTGGTGAGCGGATCTACGAGGAGAGTCTCGGACATGAGCGCCTTCTGGCAGAGGCTGCGATCCGCGGTTTTGAGCAGGCGCTGAATTCCTACGATGCGGGAGAAATCGCGCGCGCCAAAAAAGAGTTTCTTGCATTTCTGGAGAAAATCGAAGATTGATAAAAAAATAGTTGACGCATCTTACGGAATGTGCTATCATTACGAAGTATGCCGCACAGTGAGGTCTATAAGTCTGCTCTTTCGTAAAGAAGAACAGCACCGCAACTGGCGAGTAATGATAATAGGAGGTGCCATATGTACGCAATTATAGCAACAGGTGGTAAACAGTACAAAGTATCCGAAGGCGATATCATTACCATTGAAAAACTTGGTGTTGAGGCTGGTGAGAAAGTAACTTTCGATCAGGTTTTAGCTGTATCAGACAACGGAATGAAGGTTGGTTCTGATGTAGCAAACGCATCTGTCGAGGCTTCTGTCGTTAAAGAGGGCAGAGGTAAAAAGATTATTGTTTACAAGTACAAGAGAAAGACCGGCTATCATAAGAAGAACGGTCACAGACAGGCGTTCACGCAGGTTAAGATTGAAAAGATCAATGCGTAATCAAATCTTTCTGGTGAAAGATTACTTTTTAAAAGTTGGGAAATTGTTATGACAAAGATAACGGTTTTCAAAGACCATGACGGAAGGTATCTCGGCTTTGCCTGTTTGGGACATGCCGGATATGCGGATGCAGGGGAGGATATTGTGTGTGCGGGAATCTCCGCACTGGTCATCAATACAGTCAATGCTCTGGAACAATTTACCGGGGAGGTATTTGAGACAGATGCAGACGTTCCCGGCGAAATTGCAGTTCGTTTCCGCGCTCCGGCAGGGCATGATGCGGAGTTACTGATGAAGTCATTGGTGTTGGGCTTACAGGGAATACAAACTACTTACGGAAACGAGTTCATCGTTTTAGAATTCAAGGAGGTGTAAGACATGTTGAATATGAACCTTCAATTTTTTGCTCATAAAAAGGGAGTTGGTTCTACAAAGAACGGTCGTGATTCCGAATCCAAGAGATTAGGAGCCAAAAGAGCAGACGGACAGTTCGTAAAGGCTGGCAACATTTTATACAGACAGCGTGGAACGAAGATCCATCCGGGCGTAAATGTAGGTATCGGCGGTGATGATACATTATTCGCTTTGACAGATGGTATCTTAAGATTCGAGAGAAAAGGAAGAGATAAGAAGCAGGCTTCCGTATATCCAGTAGCTGAATAAGATGCACCGCAGACCCGACTATGCACAGACATTTTGATGCCTGAAAATAGCCGGGTCTTATTGTATTTTATGCAGACATTCCAGTTGAATTGAGGTAGAAGTTCATGTTTGCAGACAGAGCAACCATTATTATCAAATCAGGAAAAGGCGGAGACGGGCACGTCAGCTTCCGCCGTGAAAAATATGTGCCGGACGGTGGGCCGGACGGCGGAGACGGCGGCAAGGGCGGCGACATTATTTTCGAGGTGGATGACGGGTTAAATACGCTGACCGATTACCGCCACCGCAGAAAATTTGCTGCACAGCCGGGCGAGGAGGGCGGTAAGCGGAACTGTCACGGCAAAAATGGCGCCGATTTAGTCCTAAAGGTTCCGGCTGGAACCGTGATCAAGGATGCGGAATCGGGAAAGGTCATTGCAGATATGTCAGGCGACAACCGCAGACAGATCATCCTGTTCGGCGGCAGAGGAGGGCTTGGCAATCAGCATTTTGCAACCTCCACGATGCAGGCGCCAAAATACGCGCAGCCCGGCGGAGAGGCGATCGAGCTTGAGGTAAAGCTGGAGCTTAAGGTCATCGCTGACGTCGGTCTTGTCGGATTTCCGAATGTCGGTAAATCCACACTGCTCTCGCGCGTAACAAATGCACAGCCGAAAATCGCTAACTACCATTTTACCACCCTTCAGCCAAATCTTGGCGTTGTAGACTTAGACGGTGCAAAGGGATTTGTCATCGCAGATATTCCGGGACTGATCGAGGGTGCTTCGGAGGGTGTGGGACTTGGTCTTGAATTTCTGCGCCACATTGAGCGCACGAAGGTCATCATTCACGTCGTAGATGCCGCCGGAACGGAAGGCAGGGACCCGATCGCAGATATCAAGGCGATTCACAAGGAGCTTGCCGCCTACGATGAGGGCATCTTAAAAAAACCGCAGGTGATTGCTGCTAATAAAATGGATGCTGTTTATGGTGATGAGAATGACATCATTCAGGCACTTCGTGCAGAATTTGAAAAAGACGGCATCCAGATATTCCCAATCTCTGCTGTCAGCGGGAAGGGCTTGCGGGAGCTTCTTTATCATGTAAATCATCTGCTTGAAGCGTGCAGCAAAGAGCCGGTCATCTATGAGCAGGAATTTGATCCAGCGCTCCGTTTCTTCAAGGACGAGCCTTATACGATCACGCGTGCAGACGATGCCGCATTTGTCGTGGAAGGACCAAAGATTGACAAGATGCTCGGTTACACAAATATCGAGAGCGAAAAGGGCTTTCTGTTCTTCCAGAAATTTATGAGAGAGCAGGGCATCTTAAAGGAACTGGAAAAACGGGGAATTGAGGATGGAGATACCGTGCGTATCTACGGTCACGAATTTGATTATTACAAATAAACATGCCGTCCGCATATTTTGCGGTATATCCGGCAGAAAGGAGAGCATATGGAATTGACAAGCAAGCAGCGCGCATATCTTGGCAGTGAAGCAAGTACGCTCAATCCGATTTTTCAGATCGGCAAGGCAAGCTTAACGCCGGAGCTGATCATGGCATTAGACGAAGCATTGGAAAAGCGCGAGCTGATAAAAATTTCCGTGCTGAAAAACTGTGCAGACGATCCGCGGGAAATTGCAGGCATCATTGCCGAACGTACACGCTCGGATGTCGTAAAGGTGATCGGAAAAAAGATCATTTTATTCCGACAGGCAAAGAAAAACACAAAATTTGAGCTTCCAAGATAGGAATCAGCCTTATGGAACAGCAGCATTTTCAGAAAAAAATCGGAATTTTGGGCGGTTCGTTCGACCCCATCCATCAGGGACATTTAAACATTGCAGAAAGCGCACGGGAAGAATTTTCTCTGGATGAGGTCTGGTTTATCCCCGCAGGGCATTCTCCGAATAAGGAGGAGAGCAGTATGAGTGCGGCAGAGGTACGGGCGGAGATGACCGCGCTTGCCCTGCTGGACTATCCGTATTTTAAAATGTCGTCTATGGAAATAGAGTCAGCGGAGACAAGCTATACCTACCGGACACTCACAAAGCTTTGTGCATGTTACCCAAACGTGAAGTTTTATTTTATTATGGGAGCAGATTCACTGGATTATCTGGAAAGCTGGATGCATCCCGAAATCATTTGCAAAAAAGCAGTGCTGTTGACTGCAGTGCGTGATCATATGGATATTGCAGGCATCGAACAAAAGATCAAAGAATTAAAGCAGCTTTTTGAAGCAGAAATTTATCCGGTTTACGGGGGACGGACCGATATTTCATCCTCCAGTCTGCGCAGGGAACTTGTCAATGCGACAGCGAAGCCTGCTATGCTTCCACAGGCGGTATGGGAATATATCCGTGCGCACGGTCTATACCAGAAAGAAAAATCTTGACAGGAAATCATCGTAATGGAATTAAAGGAAATTCGTAAAAAACTAAAAAAAGAACTTGATAAGGATCGATTTGGTCATACGGTAGGCGTTATGTATACAGCGGGCTGCCTCGCAATGGCGCATGATTTTCCGCAAGGACCGGCGATGATCGCCGGATTGCTCCATGACTGCGCCAAATGCATCACGAATGAAGAAAAAATGAAGCTTTGCAGGCAGTATCATATTCCTATCACGACGGTAGAATCGGAAAGTCCTTATTTGCTCCATGCAAAGCTGGGCGCATATCTGGCAGAAAGCATCTACGAGGTAAAAGACCCGCAGATTCTTCATGCGATCAAGGTGCATACAACCGGAGAGCCGGAGATGAGTATACTGGACAAGATTATCTATATTGCGGACTATATCGAACCTGGACGTGATAAGGCGCCGGACCTTTCTTATGTAAGAAAGCTGGCATTCCATGATTTGGATGCCTGCATGGCAAAGATCCTGCACGATACGTTAAAATATCTGTCCGGCAGAGGCGGGGCGATCGACCCAATCACAAAAATGACCTATCAATATTATAAGCCGTATCTGGCATTGGAAATATCTGAATAATGAAAGGAATATCTAATATGGGAGAAAAATTAACAGCGCAAGAATATTGCAAAACGGCAGTCGCTGCCTTAGAGGATCGAAAGGCAGAGGATGTGAAGGTGATAGACATCCGTGAAATTTCCCCGATTGCAGACTTTTTTATTATCGCAAACGGAACAAATCAAAATCAGATTCAGGCTATGAGAGACGCCTGTGACGAAGCACTCCATAAGGCAGGTCTGACGGTAAAACAGGTGGAAGGAAATGCAAATTCCACATGGATCTTAATGGATTACGGCGATATTATTGTCCATATCTTCTCAAAAGAGGATCGACTGTTTTATGATCTGGAACGTATCTGGAGAGACGGAAAGGAAATGGATGTCAATGACCTGTAAAGTGTTTTTGCGGAATATCTGTCGAAACATTTCCATGCTGCAATAAACAAAAGTATTGTTTATTGCAGCATTTTTTTATGACATAGGAAATTGCTTTGCAATCCTATGTCATAAAAACACACTTCGTGTGAGGATGCGCACTCGCATGAGAGGAAGTATTGCTTCGCAATCATACTCGGCGCAGCAAAAGTGTACTTCATTTACAGTTTATTGGGGCGCGAGAGTGTGCGAAGCACACTTTTGTTCCTTAAGAAAAGAAACGGAACATACCAAATACCTTTCCCAAAATCTGACAATCCTCAACGATGATCGGTTCCATCGTATCATTCTCAGGCTGCAGACGAAAATGACCGTTTTCCTTATAAAAAGTCTTAACAGTTGCCGAATCATCCACGAGCGCTACCACAATATCTCCATTGCTGGCATCGGACTGACGCTGCACCAGAATCTGGTCGCCGTCATAAATACCGGCATTGATCATACTTTCTCCCTTTACATTCAAAATAAATGTCTCGGCATTTGGCAGCAATTCTACAGGAATGGGGAAATAATTTTCAATATTCTCTACAGCAAGGAGCGGTTGTCCAGCAGCTACATTGCCAATAATCGGAACATTCGTCACTTCACGTCTGGTAAGATTAAAATTATCATCCATAATCTCGATCGCGCGCGGCTTGGTAGGGTCGCGGCGGATATAGCCGTTCTTTTCCAGTGTCTCCAGATGGGAGTGAACGGATGATGTAGACTTTAGATCAACTGCCTCGCAAATTTCACGCACTGCCGGAGGATAACCCTTGTTCAAAATTTCCTGTTTGATATATTCTAATATTTCTTTTTGTTTTGCACTGATCTTGCCATATGACATGCAAATACCTCCTGATTCTATTTATCCTTCGTAATTCCAGTTTAACACATACAGAAAATAAATGCAAACATATATTCCGAAAATTTGTTCGTTTTTCACTTGACAAACATCCGTTCTTTTATTATGATACAAACAGAAACAAATGTTCGCAACGTATGTTTGGATTTATTTGCGTAAGGAGGAGTATTGAAGATGAAGCACAAAAGATTTCAGGCTGCAATCATACGGAGACAGCAGATTACTATTTTATTTCTTTTATTTGCAATGATGGGGCTGGTCATTCTGGGGTGTTTACTTTTTGGTTCGATGAAAGCGCAGGCTGCACCCGCGGAACCTGTTTATAAATATTACACGAGTATCCAAGTCGGACACGGCGATACACTGTGGGAAATTGCAAATGCCCATATGACCCCCGAATATGAGAGTGTTCATGCCTATATGAAGGAGATTTGCGAAACAAACAATATTGCAGATGATGCGATCCATGCAGGACAATACCTGACGATTCCTTATTATTCCCACGAATATCTGGAATGATGTAATTGATGGTCACATGCTTTAACAGTATAGCTTTCTCGCATATATCATTTTTATTCACATAAGGACGGCTGCGTTGTCCATACCTCCCAAGGTTGTATTTTCTATGAAAATAGGCTATAATAACAACAGTTTCTTACCAATGGAGGATAATGAAATTCTTATGATAAAGTTTATCTCTGTAATCCTGATGAATCTTTTCCGGGCGCCTTATCTGATTCCCAAAATGCGCAGGGAAGCGGAGCATCCGGAGAAATATTCCGAGGAGGAACGCTACAAGCTTGCCAGACATGTGATCCGCCTTATGAAATTATCCGGCGGAATACGAACAAAAGCGTTTGGCATGGAGAATCTTCCCAAAGAGGGCGGTTACATGATGTATCCGAACCATCAGGGAAAATATGACGCACTCGGGATCATTTCCACGCATGTAAAGCCGTGTTCCCTTGTTATGGATAAGGCAAAGTCTAATACGATCCTCGTCCGGGAATTTATTGATCTTGTACAGGGAAAGAGATTAGATAAAAAGGATGTGCGTCAGGCGCTTACGATCATCAATGAGGTTTCCGAGGATGTGAAAGCAGGAAAGCGTTATATTTTATTTCCTGAAGGGGGATATGAGTTCAATAACCGAAACCGCGTATATGATTTTAAGGCAGGCAGCTTTAAAATTGCCTTAAAGACAAAAGCACCGATTGTTCCGGTAGCTTTAATTGATTCCTATAAAGTATTTAACAGCTTTTCTTTCGGTCCTGTGACAACACAGGTTCATTATCTGAAACCTATTCTATATGAAGAATACGGACGCTTTAAGACTCAGGAAATAGCTGCTCTGGTAAAATCCCGCATTGAAAAGAAGATCCATGAAATACTTGCCCGCAAATAAGTCTATCCGTTCCGCGTACCTTTTGGGGAGGTGCGCGGAACATGGTCTTTATAGTTCTCTTAGCTTTACATACTTCGCAGCGCTGCGCCTTCTGTCATCGTCAAGCGCTGCATAATGCTTTCTTGTCGTATTTACATCCTTATGTCCCAATACATCTGCTACCAGATAAATATCGCCAGTTTCACGATAGAGTGAGGTGCCGTAGGTACTTCTAAGCTTATGCGGTGTGATGCGTTTTAGACTTGTGACAAGCTCGGAATATTTTTTTACTAATTTTTCCACAGATCTTACATGAATGCGGCGATTCTGCAGGGAAAGGAAAAAAGCATTTACACTTCCGTCCTCTGCCGTAATCTTTTGACGTTCCACCATATAAGCAAGCAGTGCCTCACGCACCTCCTCGCCAAAATATACGACAACCTCTGCGCCGCCTTTTCGATGGATTTTAATGCCGTTATTTCGGAAATCAACATCCTGCATATCAAGTCCGACACATTCAGAAACACGGATACCTGTACCAAGGAGCAGCGTCATCATTGCAAGATCGCGAGTTTTTGTTTTTTCATGATATTTTTTCTGGCGCTCGGTAAGGTTTTCTCCCGACTCCACCTCATCCAAGAGTCTCGCGACCTCATCAATATCCAAACGGATAATATTTTTTTCATGAATTTTGGGCATATCAACCTTCACGGCAGGGTCATTTTCGATCAGCTCATTCTTGTAAAAATAGCGGTAGAAGGAGCGGAGAGAAGCAAGCTTTCGTTTAATGCCTCGCTCATCGTTTGTATGCTCAACACCGTCCTTTTCATAATATTTTAAATAGGAGAGATATTCCTCAATATCCATTGGCGTGATCTGATCTAGAATTGTAAGCGGAAATTCACGGATTTCCATGCGCTGACAAATGGGATTGACCTCATGAAGATATTCAAAAAAACAGCCAATATCGTAAGCATAGGCAAGACGTGTTCTCGATGCAGTTGTCGTCTCAATACCAATAAAAAATTGTTTGCAGAATGGAGGGAGAATTTCCATCATTTTTCGCAGCTTTACCTCATTGCGTACATTTACATTTTCATAATATGCTTTTTCTTTCATAAATCGTTCCCTTTCTCTATGTATTCTCATTATACAATAATCCGACTTGTTTTTACAAGTCTGCCAAATACTTCCCGTTTATATCCTAGTATTTCATCCTCTAATTAACTGGACTTTTTAGTTGGAAGCGTATCAACAA
>Avalanche_p1__coassemble_1015_pt1 | contig 20745 bp, 19 predicted proteins | sample Avalanche_p1__metabat2_low_PE_018 | metagenome-assembled genome bin Avalanche_p1 | reverse complement strand
ATATTCCCCTGCACGGTCTCCGCCACACCTCCGCTACACTACTTATCAGTCAGAACGTGGATGTGCGGACCGTATCGAACCGGCTAGGGCACGCACAGACCAGTACCACAATGAACATCTACAGTCACAGCCTACAGAAAAAAGACGTTGCAGCGTCTAACGCCCTTGAGGAACTACTCATAAAAAAATCAAATTGTTAGTCAAATGTTAGTCAAACATGAAAAAAGCACTCCTTGACGGGGTGCTTTCATTCTCTCAAACCCTTGTAAATAAAGGCTTTTTGCAATGAGGCATCGGGGATTCGAACCCCGGACAACTTGATTATAAATAATGTTGCTTTTTTTTATACACAAAAAGACAAAAACAATGGACAGCACGCTTCGCGAGCCACTCTTATGTCAATATAAAGAGGAGGCATGCGCCGCTAAGCTCCCTTTTGCCCGCTACAAGCCTCCTCTTTGCAGATTGCTAATTTTTACCTGTGCTGCCAAAACCGCCGCGGTCTGCATTTCCAAGAGTCTCTGTCTCCTCAAAACAGATCGCCGGCTGATGCTTTTGAATGCGAAACTGGCAGATACGGTCATTCAGATGGATCGTTGTATCACGGACGGCAAGCACGGGCATTTTCCATACATCATGATCTCCGCAATAGCTCTCGTCCACGACGCCCATATGATTCGTCTGAATGATCCCAAAATTCTTATAAGTGGAGCTGCGCGGCACAATGACCGCCTCATATCCTTTGGGAAGCTGCATGGATACGCCAAGACAGATCAATCGAAATTCTCCCTTTTTTAAGACGACCTCCTCCGCCGCACGCAGATCGATCCAATCACTCTTTCCGTCAATGTATGTCAGCCGTTCCAATTCATCACAGTGATATTTAATACGAATCGTCTCTCTCTCCATTGTCCTCCTCCGTTCCAAAGCACCCTGACATGTCTGCCTTTTATGCTTCTTCCCATGCAAGTCCGCTGTGCTCTGCCTTCTTATCGCGCAGCATCAGCGACATAACCGCTTCTCTTGCCGGCGTTTCGGCAAACAGTACGTCATTGACTGCCGCAATGATCGGAATCTCCACCTGATACTTTGCTGCCAGCGCACAGGCTGCTTTCGCGGAATACACGCCCTCCACGACCATCTTAACCTCATCCATCGCCTGCTGCATCGTATATCCCTGCCCGATCAGCATTCCTGCCCTGCGGTTTCTACTGTGCTTGCTCTCACAGGTAACGATCAAATCTCCAATTCCCGTCAGCCCGTTGAGCGTCTCTGTCTTCGCCCCCATTTTTGTTGCCAAACGGGTCATTTCCGCAATGCCGCGTGTAATCAACGCCGCCTTTGTATTATCCCCGTATCCAAGCCCGTCTGCCATACCGGCAGCCAGCGCGATCACATTTTTTAGCGAACCGCCAAGCTCCATGCCAAGCACATCGGGGCTTGTGTACACGCGGAATACCTCGTTCATAAAAATATCCTGCACGCCCTCGGCAATTCTTTTCTTTCGCGCGCCTGCCACGACAGTCGTCGGCAATCCTGCGCCAACCTCCTCCGCGTGGCTTGGACCGCACATAACTGCGACTTCTGCCGTCTGAATTTCTTCCTCGACCACGTCAGAAATCGTCTTTAGCGTCTCCTCCTCGATCCCCTTTGCCACACAGACAATAACCTGCCCCTTTTTTACAAAAGAAGCCATACTCTTTGCCGTGCTTCTGGTAAATACCGACGGAACTGCAAGCACCAGATAGTCCATTCCCTCCACTGCTGCACGCAGCTCTGAGGTAAACGTCATATCCTCCGGCAGCGGTACGCCCGGAAGCTTGTCTACATGTTCATGCTTCTCCCGAAGCATCGCGATCTCCTGCTCCACGATCGACCAGACCGTTACCCGATTTCCATTTGTGTGCAATACCTTTGCAAGGGCAATCCCCCAGCTTCCTGCACCGATCACTCCAACATTTGCCATATGAATCCTCCATTCCGAAGCGATTTTTCAATCTATTTCTCCTCTTTCTTGACACCGAATTTATTCTCCGTCCCGGTCAAAAGACGCCTGATGTTCGCGCGATGCCGCCACAGCCCCATCGCCGTAAAGCATGCGCTCACCACATAAAATTCCGGTAGATACTCAGAGGCTACGCCAAGATAACCAAGCTGACCGAACAAGAGCACCTGCGCCAGATAACTGCAGACCACAAGAATCGAGCCAAGCGATACATATCTGGTAACTGCAATCGACGTGATAAATAAAAACAGGCAAAACGGAGCTGCAAGCGGACAGACCGCCAGAATCATACCGGAGGTACAGGCAATCCCCTTGCCTCCTTGAAATTTTAAATAAAACGGGAAATTATGCCCAAGCACTGCTCCAAAGCCTGCATATAATTCTAAAACCTTAACGGCTTGCGGGTACTTTTCCCGAAAAAGAAAGTGCACCAAAGCCACTGCGAGGATCGCTTTAAACAGATCTCCCAAAAATGTGATCAGTCCCGCCTTAACTCCCAGCACACGCAGCGAATTTGTCGTTCCTGCATTTCCGCTCCCCTCACTGCGAATATCGATTCCTTTACTTTTTCCGTACAGATACCCTGTCTGAAAAAGTCCAAACGCATAGCCGATCGCCAATGCCGTCAGTCTTGCAACCATCATCCCTGTTCTTCCTTTCTCTCGCGTATGATAAACCGCAGCGCCGTGCCCTTAAAGCCAAACGTTTCGCGAATCCGGTTCTCCAGATACCTCGTGTAGGAAAAATGCATCAGCTCCTTATCATTGACAAAGATCACAAAGGTCGGCGGCTTGACCGCAACCTGCGTGATATAATAAATCTTAAGCCTTTTTCCCTTATCCGAAGGCGGCTGCTGCATCGCGACTGCCTCCGCAACGATTTCATTTAATACACCCGTTGCCACACGCATACTGTTATTCTCGATCACAACGTCGATCAGCTCAAAAAGCTTGTGCAGACGCTGCCCCGACTTTGCCGAAATAAATAGTATCTCCGCATACGGCATAAAGCTTAAAATCTGACGGATTTTTTCCGTATGGCGGTAGATCGTCTTGTCGTCCTTCTCGATCGCATCCCACTTATTGACGGCAATGATGATGCCCTTGCCGCGCTCGTGCGCAATTCCTGCGATCTTTGCATCCTGCTCCGTGACGCCCTCGGTCGCATCGATCACAATGATGCAGACGTCGGCGCGCTCCACTGCCGTCACGGCACGGATAATACTGTAGCGTTCAATTTCTTCCTTGATCTTATTCTTTCGGCGCAGTCCCGCCGTATCAATAAAAATATATTCTTTTCCGTCAAACTGAATATCTGTGTCAATGGCATCGCGCGTCGTTCCCGCAATATCCGATACGATGACACGCTCCTCCTGTGCAAGCTTATTGATCAGAGAAGATTTTCCGACGTTTGGCTTTCCGATGATCGCAACCCTTGGACGCTCGTCCTCTTGCTCCTCCTTGCTGTAATCGGGAAAATGGGCCACCACCTCATCCAGCATATCGCCAAGTCCAAGCAGCGAAGCTGCCGACACCGCCACCGGATCGCCAATACCAAGATTATAAAACTCATAGACGTCCGGCATATACTTTTCAAAGCTGTCTACCTTATTGACCACAAGCACCACGGGCTTGCCCGAACGGCGCAGCATATCCGCAACCTTAGAATCTGCGTCCTGCAGCCCCTGTCTTACGTCTGTCAAAAAGATAATGACGTCCGCCGTTGCGATCGCGATTTCCGCCTGCTCCCGCATCTGTGAGAGAATGACATCCTTACTGTCCGGTTCAATACCTCCGGTATCGATCAATGTGAATTGATAATCCAGCCAGCTTACCTCCGCATAGATACGGTCTCTTGTCACTCCCGGCGTATCCTTTACAATCGAAATCCGTTCGCCTGCCAGCGCATTAAACAGTGTGGACTTTCCCACATTCGGACGCCCTACAACGGCTACTACTGGTTTACTCATCTATCTCCCTGTCCTTTCTTTCATTCCAAGCATCGTGTCAAGCAAGTCCTGACCGCTTGATTTTACAATATCTATCTCTACTTGTAAAGCCGTTTTAAGCTGTGTGAGTGTCATATCATCCAAGAGCACCTCCTCACCGCTGCGAAGCAGATTGCACGGTAAGAGCAGACGCTCGCCAAGCGGCTGCTCCCTAAGCTGCGCGACAATATCCTGCCCGGTCAAAAGTCCTGATACCGTGATGCGCTCCCCAAAGAAGTCATTGCGTATGGCATACACATGAAACGTATAATTGGGCAGAATTTTCTCCACATCGTCCGCCATACGTTTGATAAATGGCGCCATGAGCCGCCCTGTCGCCAGCGAGAAGATATGCGGATGGTTTCTGTCAGGAATCCCGGAGGCTTTTTCCCCCGCTTCCATGCGCTCCTTAAGCTTTAAAAGCGCTTCTGCAAATTCATCCAACAGCAGGCGGATCATGCCGACTCCATTTTCAAGCTGGATGTAGCCGTCATAGTTATCCTCTCCCGGCAGCTCCTCTTCCGCCAACAGATACCACTCGTCACTCGCATGTACAAAATGGGTGCCGTGACTTTCCATGCAGACCTCCTGCCATTTATGGAGCATCGCAAGCACCTCTTTTGCATCCTCTTTTGTGAAGGGTTCCAGCGGATGTAATCCCTTGCGGTGTTTAGAAAGCCCTACCGGAACGATCGACACACTCTGCATGTACGGAAGATATTTCGTCAAATCCTGGATCGAACGCTCAAGCTCCGCTCCGTCATTGACCCCCTTGCACAACACGATCTGTCCGTTCATCGGCAGCTTTGCCTCATAGAGCCTGTCAAGCTTTTTTAACGCCTCCCCCGCAAAACGATTGTGCAGCATCTCGCACCGCAGCTTGGGATTTGTCGTCTGCACCGAAATGTTGATCGGAGCAAGCTTATATTCAATGATCCGCTCAAAGTCCTTGTCCTTCATATTGGTGAGCGTTACATAATTGCCCTGCAAAAAAGAGAGCCGCGTATCATCATCCTTAAAATAAAGAGTATCACGCATTCCCTCCGGCATCTGGTCGATAAAACAGAAAATACACTTGTTATGACAGGTCTTGTAATTATCCATCAATCCATTTTCAAAGACAATGCCCAAATCCTCGTCATAGTCCTTCTCAATCTCAAGCTCCCATTCCTCCCCGCTGCTTTTTCGGATCAACACGTTTAAATATTCATCGTGTATCAGGTAGTGATAATCAAACACATCCTCTATTTCTTTCCCGTTGATCGAGAGCAGAATATCCCCCGGCTCGATCTCAAGCTCCTCCGCAATACTGCCCGCCTCTACTTTGTCTATTACATGCCGTTTTAGCATCATTTTATTCTCCGTTTCTAAATGTAAAATTTTATCTGCGCGATCGCAGCTTTTTCTAGTTTACACCAAAAAAGGCGGAATAACAACTATTCCGCCTTCCTTTTTCCTTTTACTTGTAATACTCGCTGCTGGTATAAAGCATCCATACATCGTTTGTGATCCCAAGCTCCTCCAAAGCCGCGATCGTATAGACGCATTTCGGACCAATTTTGATATAGCTGGCTGCCGAAACTTTATCCCTCTCCTCTTTTGCAGACTTTTTCTGATACTGATCATAGTAGGAATAATAATCCCACATGTCAATGCTTTGACTTTCATTATAATAATCCAGAGAAATCCCATTCACATAAGCTTCCTCCTGCGAAAAGCAGGTCAGATAATAGGGCGTAAAATTCCCCGCCTCAATATCCTTTTCCACTGCTGTCAGGACAACTGCAAGCTCCTCCTCGCTCAGCATATAGCTGCGATACTCCTGCTCCTTATTATAAAGCTCTACATAGCCGGAAAGGTACTCGTTTTTCTCATGATCAGCGCCAAACATCATGCGCTTTAGATTGTTGCTGTCACGCTCCCACGCTAAGATTTTTGACGCCGGAGAGGTCTCGTCTGCAAATGCCTCCTGCGTCACTGCAAGCGGATAGCGGCGCTCAACCCTCGTACCGTCCTTTTTATAATAACGGAAGGTCGTGTAATAATAGCCCTTTCCCTCCCGCTCAAGCTCCTGATACTCCTCCTTATGGGCAATCACATCCTCATGAATAGCAAGAAGCGTCGGAATGTCCTCCACCGGAACCTCTACCGGATAATCCATATTGATAAAAGCCGCTGCAAGCTCCTCCTCCTTTGGCACATAGCGCTCCATTCCAAACAGATCCACCTGAAATAAGGTCAGGAATAAAAATACTGCCGCCGTAAAACCGCCCCATTCCAAAAACCGTTTTTTGCAGAATACCTTAAAGCTCTTGCGCAAAAGCATTTCCGCCGCAAAAAAGCAGAGGAAACCAAATATCAGCACGCAAAGCAGCAGCCACGGATAGACATTTAGCATATGTGACAGCTGTATGAAGCTGATAAACATGATCGAAAGGAGAATGCTCCCGCAAAACGCCACTCCCCAGCGAAAGACAGGCTTGACAACACGGTAGCTGATCCAGTCTCCCGCCGTCTCAAGCTGACGTCTGCGGTACAAAAGATACGCAAGAACCGTAATAAACACCCCTGCTGCCGCATAAACAAGCACCTCGGGAAGTCCTGCGATCTGAAGTCCCGTAACTGTGTTTGTCTCCTGCTCATAGCTTCTTTCCACACCTATAGCGCCTGACAGATAGTAAAGCGGCGACAGCATTGCCGTCCGCCCCGCGTGCAGCCTGTCCTCCACACCGTAATTTAACAGATCCGTAATACTGTTTACCATAAACATGCCGCTGACATAAAGATAATTTACAACCAGATAATAAGCCGGCATCGCCAAAATCTGTCCGGTAAACATTGCTACAAAGACTGCAAGTGAGTATGCAAAAAACGAAAGCCCCATCTGGACAAGCAGTCCGGTAAACAGATACTGAATGCAGGTGATCTCATTGGACAATGCCACCAATATCGTTAAAAAGAACGTGATCAGCTGCGGAAAAAACAAAAATGAAAGCCCCGACAAATAATTTGTCACAAAAAGCTCCAGACGGTTTACCGGAAGCGCGTGCATCATATTTGCATTTTTCGCTGCATACAGATAAGAAAACACGGCAAGCGCCATAACGCCTGCGGCAATGAAAATAAAAAACGGAGAAATCTGCATCTGCACGGCATTTTCTATGATCATATGCATCCGCTCTGTGGCGCCGTAATTTTCCCTATTCCACTGGCTCGTTCCCATCTGCCATGTGGCAAACGGCATCATCACAAACAAAATACCAAAATATGCCGCCCACAAAGGCCAGAAATGTACCAGATTCTTTTTAAATATGGTGCGGTTAAAGAAGAATGTCTTTGACTTCATAATCTGCACCTCCCATTTCATAGATAAAGATCTCCTCCAGCGTCAGCGGCAGAATATCTACAAGCGCCGTTCCGCTCTCTGTCAGCGCCCGCGCCGCCTCCTTGGGGTCTCCCTTAACGATCATCGTATAGACGCGTCCTGTATTTGCCATGTGCAGTACCTGAAAATGCTCGGGGAGCTTTGGCATCCCGCTTGTACTCGCCACCTGAAGCTTGGAAACGCTTCCCTGAAGATCACTGAGCGAGCGCTCGATCCAGATACTCCCCCGATGCATGATCCCCACATGGTCGCAGACATCCTCAAGCTCTCTTAAATTATGGGAGGACACCAAAACCGTCATCTCATGCTCCGCTACCTCGGACAAAATCATGCTCCAAATCTGCCGCCGCATCACAGGATCCAGTCCGTCCACCGGTTCATCCAAAATCATAAGCTTTGGCTTACAGCAGATCGCAAGCCAGAAGGCAACCTGCTTTTGCATCCCCTTTGAGAGTCTTCGGATATTCCTCTTTACATTGATGCTCGGAAAAAATTCCTGCAAACGGTAGAAAAGCTTCGCGTCAAACTCCGGATAAACTCCCTCGTAAAAGCGTTTCATCTCCATAGTGTCCGCCTGCATAAAATAAAACAGATCATCCGGTATATACGCCATCTGCGCCTTGATCTGTCTGTTTTCAAATACCGGTCTGCCGCAGACTAAGACCTCCCCCTCATCCGGTCTGTAAATCCCCGTCAGATGACGGATCAGGGTCGACTTTCCCGCGCCGTTTGGACCTACCAGACCGTAAATCGCCCCCTTTTTCACATGCATATCCACACCGGACAACGCCAAAAAGCCATCGAATGACTTTTTTAAGCCATTTACCTCTATCATGCCCGCTCTCCCTCCTCTGTCAAATGATCGATCCGTTCAATGAGCTCTTTTTTCCCGACAGAAAGAAAGCAAAGCTCCTCAACGATCTCATCAAAGCTCTCCAGCAATTCATCCGTTCTTTCCGCAAAATGTCCCTTATGCTCAGCAACAAAGGTTCCCCTGCCCGCAACCGAATACACATAGCCCTCGCTCTCAAGCTCATGATACGCCCTCTGAATCGTATTCGGATTGATCGCCAGGCGGGACGCCATCTCGCGCACACTTGGCAGCTTCTCATTGGCAGAAAGAGAATTGGAGACGATCAGCTTGCGCAGACCATCCTTGATCTGCTCATAGATCGGCTTCGCATCCCGATAATTTAATTGAATCAAATCGGACCTCCTATCTGTACCAACCGTACTATTTCTTTTAGTACAGTTAATATAGCATGAGAGGTCCGCATTGACAAGGAAGATAATCCTATGAAATTATTAAGTTTTCTTTAATCCGGCATTATCCCAAATATGCCTGAAGCAGTAAAAATGTATTTTTCACCCCATCGATATGACTTCTCTCGTAGCCATGCGAAGCGTACACGCCCGCGCCGATCAGACCGTGACGCACGTCATAGCCTGCGGTCAGCGCGACATCGGCGTCCGAGCCGTAGTACGGATACACATCTACCGCAAAATCAACCCCCGCCTCCTTTGCCGCACGGATCAATCCGGTCACGACCTCGTAGCTGTACGGCCCGCGGCTGTCTTTTGCGCAAATGGAAACCTGCGTCTCCTCACAGGTGAGTCCCTCGCCGACGCACCCCATATCTACCGAGAGAACCTCTGTCACGCCCGCGGGAATAGACGCCGCGCCGCCGTGACCAACCTCCTCATAAACAGTAATGTGCTGATAGATCATGCGCTCGGGCGTCACATGTTCCTCCTTTAAATATTTCGCATAACCAAGCAAAATACCGACGCTTAGCTTATCATCCAGAAACCGGCTTTTGATATAGCCTGATCTTGTCACCGTTGTCCGAGGCTCAAAGCAGACAAAATCTCCGACCATGATCCCAAGCTTTTTTACATCCTCCGCCGTATGCACCTTCTCGTCAAGCACGACCTCCATATGATCAAAGGTACGCTTTTTATCATTATAATCTCCGTTTACATGCACCGATGCATCGATCAGCTGCATCGTTCCCTCAAAAATCTCACCAAAGCGTGCATGAATGCGGCAGTTCTCCGCCTCCGCATTATTGGCGTTCAAGCCTCCGATCGGCGTTACCTTCAGCCTTCCGTTTGTCCCGATCTCACAGACCATCGCGCCAAGCGTATCCATATGCGCCTCCAGCAGCACGGCATTCTCCTGATCCGCGCCGCCGATCGCAGTCAGCACCCCGCCCTTTACCGTCTGCTCCGGCTCATATCCAAGCGCCCGGTACTCCTGCATGACATAGTCTGCCGCAGCTTTTGTAAAGCCGCTCGGACTGTCGATCGCCAATAATTTCTTTGTCTCCTCTACAATATAATCCACATAGCTTTTTTTCTGCATATGATATGATTCCTCCATTCTTATAAGTCTCACCTAAGCTTTTGCCTGCTGCCAATCCATATCCTTTAAAATGTCAAAGCAATCGAATGTACGGAAATAATCCTCCGGCGTCTCGGCACGGCGGATCAGCTGCGTCGAACCGTCCTCCCTTAGAAGCACCTCTGCCGAGCGGAGCTTTCCGTTATAGTTATACCCCATTGAGAAGCCATGCGCGCCCGTATCATGAATGACCAGAAGATCGCCCATCGCAATCTCCGGCAGCATCCGGTCCACGGCAAATTTGTCGCAGTTCTCACAGAGCGAGCCTGTCACGTCATATTTGCGATCGCAGGGCGCATCCTCCTTTCCCATCACAGTGATGTGATGGTATGCGCCGTAAATTGCCGGGCGCATCAGATTGACTGCGCAGGCGTCCACGCCGATGTACTCCTTATGCGTGTGCTTCTCGTGAATCGCATGCGTCACAAGGCAGCCGTACGGCCCTAGCATAAAGCGCCCCATCTCCGTATAGATCGCCACATCTCCAAGCCCGGCAGGTACTAAGATTTCCTCAAACGCCGCGCGCACGCCCCCACCGATCACCCGAATATCATTCGGCGTCTGCTCGGGAGTATACGGGATCCCCACGCCGCCGGAAAGATTGATGAACCGAATGTCGCAGCCCGTCTTTTCCTTTAATTCGACAACAAGTTCAAAAAGCTGGCGCGCAAGCTTCGGGTAATATTCATTTGTCACCGTGTTACTCGCTAAAAATGCGTGAACTCCAAAATATTTTGCGCCCTTTTCCTTTAGAAGTCGAAATCCCTCAATGATCTGCTCATGTGTAAACCCGTATTTTGCATCTCCAGGATTGTCCATAATGCCGTTGCTCATCTTAAACACCCCACCCGGATTGTAGCGGCAGCTGATCGTCTCAGGAATCCGCCCGATCGTCTTTTCCAGAAACTCAATATGGGTGAAATCATCGAGATTGATGATCGCGCCCAACCGGTCTGCAAGCACAAATTCCTCTGCCGGCGTATCATTTGACGAAAACATAATGTGCTCCCCGTCAAACCCCTGTGAATCCGCCAGCATCAGCTCCGTGAGGGAGGCGCAGTCGCAGCCGCAGCCATATTCCTTTAAAATATTGAGAATATACGGGTTCGGCGTCGCCTTGACCGCAAAATATTCCCGAAATCCCGGATTCCATGCAAATGCCTCCTTCACCGCTTTTGCGTTCTCGCGAATGCCCTTTTCATCATACAGGTGAAACGGTGTCGGATATTTTTTTACGATCTCCTCTAACTGTTCCTTCGTTACAAACGTCTCTTTTTTCATATTTCCCTCCATTTCCCTCTTTCCCATTTCCTCATATTGTGCTATACTCGTAATAGTTATGTGTATTTCTATTGATTTTCAATGATAAAGGAGCTGCTCATGAGCATTACTGTTTTGCCTTACCACAATCAGGCATTTGTTGATCAGATAAATACCGCTGCGATCGAACGCGCACGCGCGTTGGAGGAGGAGAAAGCTGCCCGTGCGGCAGCGGCAAATTTCTCCACAGCGCTAAGCAACGCGTCCGCCGCCTATGGCAGTACGGCTTCTGCACCGCTTAGCGAATGCCCGCCTGATCTGTATGCCATTTTTAAAGAGGCTGGAGATGCCTTCGGCGTGTCTGTCAACCTTTTAACCTCCATCGCACGCGCGGAATCCGGCTTTGATCCAAACGCTGTAAGCTCTGCCGGCGCCGTCGGCATGATGCAGCTCATGCCCGCTACCGCCGCTGCGCTTGGCGTTATCAATTCCTATGACGTCCGTGAGAACATCATGGGCGGTGCAAAGTATATCTCACAGCTCTTAGACAAATATAACGGAAATACCTCGCTTGCACTTGCCGCCTATAATGCAGGTAGCAGCAATGTAGACAGCTACGGCGGTATTCCTCCTTTTACGGAAACACAAAATTATGTGCAGAAGGTGCTCTCCTATTTTCATACCGAGAATAAGAGTGATTTAAAGGAATCTCTAAGCAATCTTCTTTCCGCCGGAACACTCCATGCAGATACACTCCGTTCATTTGCCAGGCAATTCGCCTCGTCGGAAGCTGCCGCTGACACACCGTCTGCACCGCCAGCCGACAGCGAAACCAAAAAGCCTTCCATCACCGTAACGGTTCTCTAAGACCTATAGTTTAAGCCCGGCTCTGCCGGGCTTTTATTCCAGAAAGCATCTCATTTCCTATCTCTTAAAAACATCCCCAAAAAATCGCACTGCGGCAGATCACCCGCTGCTTCCGCCGCTCTTTCCTATGCAAGCTGTTGAATCTGTTCCTCCAGATACGCATTAAATTCCTGCATAAATGTATAAACAGTTGCAATTTCTTCCTTTGGGTAGCGCGCCAGAAATTCCATATCACGCTTTTCCCAGAGCCTGTGGCGCTTCGCATGCTCCTCAAATACAAGTTTCCCCTGCTCTGTCAGCCGGAAATAAATCTCCTTTTTGTTCGTCTCAAGCGTATACTTCTCGATCATACCCTTTGCCAGCAGCTTTTTTGTCATCTTGCTGATCGCCCCGCGCGTCATACGCATATGCTCCGCAATCTTCGTGACATTCGGCAGTTCCAGTCTGCCGATAAAATCGATGCAATGCGTCTCTGAATAGCCATACTCATCCAGGCATTGGTTTTCTGTTAATTGCGACAGCATATCCTGCCGCTCCAGCATGAGGGCAAGCTCCTTTAGCAGCAGCTCGTGTTTTTTCATAACGCCTCTCCTTTTGTTTCCTTGTAAACATTCTATCATTTAATATAGCGCAAACACGCTCTGCTGTCAATGGTCGGCTTACTCTGTGATCTTCCCGTAACATTCCGGTCTGCGGTCACGGAACAGCCCCCATTCCAGACGCTTTGCAAACAGCTCCGCCAAATCGTAAGCCGCATACAGTATCTCCTCCTGCTCACGCCCCGCTGCCGCCACAAGCTCTCCTGTCTCGTCCGTCAAAAAGGAAGAACCGTAAAACGCAAGCTCCGAGGTCTGTCCGCCGTTTTCCTCACACGGCGAAACACGCTCCCTGCCGATCCGGTTCGCTGCGATCACGGGCATCAGGTTGGCTGCCGCGTGTCCCTGCATACAACGCCTCCAGTGTGGCATACTGTCACATTCTAAAATAGGCTCAGACCCGATCGCCGTAGGATAAAACAAAAGTTCCGCTCCCATGAGCGCCATACAGCGCGCGGTCTCTGGAAACCACTGATCCCAGCAGATGCCGACGCCGATCGTTCCGCAGCGTGTCCGAAATACACGAAATCCCGTATTTCCCGGCGTAAAATAAAACTTTTCCTGGTAGTAATGATCGTCCGGGATATGCGTCTTTCGGTATACGCCAAGCAGGCTTCCGTCCGCATCAATGCAGGCAATGGAATTGTAGAGGTTATTCTGCTCGCGCTCATAAAAGCTGATCGGAAGCACAACGCCAAGCTCCTTGGCTAGCCGCATCCCCATCTGCACCGCGTCATTTTCCTCCACAGGCTTTGCGTAATGATAAAAATCATAACGTCTCTGCTGACAAAAATATGGGCGCTCAAACAGCTCCGGCAAAAGGATGATCTTCGCTCCCTCTGCCGCTGCAAGGCGCACCTTTTCTTCTGCACTCTTTAAATTTTCTTCCACCGTATCCGCGCAGCGCATCTGAATGGCTGCTACCTTGACCTTTTCCATAATAATCTCCATTCAAAATTGCACAGCAATGCAATTTTTCACACCATACTCCTTATTTTCTTCCCGCTGGAATCTGCTGTGTGATGCAGTGAATATTTCCTCCTCCGGTCAAAATATCTCTCGCATAGACCGGAATCACTTTTCGTCCGGGATTCCACTGCTGCATCAGCGCCACCGCACGCATATCGCTCTCCTCATTCTCTCCGCCAAAGACGGGCATCACGACCGCCTCGTTGGAAAAATAAAAATTCACATAGGACGCCGCCAGACGCTCTCCAACCTCGCGCTCATCCTCACCCTCTTCAAACGCATAGCCTTCGACCTCCGCCTCCGTCAGACAGACCGGATGAGTCGGAATCGGAAGCTTGTGTACGGTGATCGTCCTTCCCTTTGCATCCCGCACGCCTTCCAGATAGTCAAGACTCTGCTTTGAAAGCGCATACTGCGGATCGCTCTCATCGTCCGTCCACGCCAGCACGACCTCGCCCGGCTTTAAAAATGCACAGACGTTGTCGACGTGCTCGTTTGTCTCGTCCATGTAGATGCCGCGCGGCAGCCACAAGACCTTCTCTGCCCCAAGATAGTGCCTTAACCGCTCCTCAATCTCCGCTCTGGAAAGCTGCGGATTACGTCCTGCACTCAAAAGGCACGCCTCCGTCACAAGAACTGTTCCCTCGCCGTCGCTGTGCACAGAACCGCCCTCTAGCACAAACGGCGCTGCGTCAATCAATTCATATCCGAAGCTGTCCGCGAAAAATCCAGCAAAGGCATTGTCCTTTTCCCAGGATGCGTACAGCCCGTCGACCGTACCGCCCCATGCGTTAAATTCCCAGTTGACCGCACAGATCTGCGGCGGGTTTTTGCCGTCCTCTTTTCGCACAAAGGTCGGCGCGACATCGCGCGCCCATGCGTCGTCCGTCTCCGCCATAAAAAGCGTGACATTCTTCTGCCACTGCTCCTTGCCGCACAAAAGCTCCTTCGCCGATAGCATTGAAGCCTCGCTCACCGCCACATAGACATGCTCGCTCTCCGCGATCGCAGCGATCACATCACGAAACGCCCTGCGCGCCTCCCGTGCGCCGTTTCTCCACGAGCCCGGACGCTCCGGCCAGATCATAATACAGCCCTCATGCGGCTCAAACTCTCCCGGCATCAAAAATCCTACTTCCCTACTGTTCTTTTCTTTCATTATGACAACCGCCCCTTAAAGTCCTCGTAGCCAAATTCCTTTACCAGCTCCGCCGTACCGTCCTCGTGTAAGAGTGCGATTGCGGGAAGCGGCATTCCGTTAAATGTGTTATTCTTCACCATAGAGTAGATCGCCATATCCTCAAAGACAAGACGGTCGCCGACCGAAAGCTTCTCCTTAAAGCTGTAATCTCCGATGACATCGCCCGCAAGGCAGGTCATGGATGACAGCCGATAGGTATACGGCTGCTCTCCCGCCGCATAGCCGTCACGCAGCGGCGGTCGGTAAGGCATCTCAAGCACATCCGGCATATGACAGGTTGCCGACGCATCCAGAATCAAAATATCCATGCCGTTGTGTACGATGTCGAGCACCTCTGTCACAAAATACCCGGCATTCAACGCGACTGCCTCCCCCGGCTCCAGATACACCTCAAGCCGGTACGTTTTTTTGATATAACCGATCAGCTCCTTCAGCTTGTCCAGTTGATACCCCTCCCTGGTGATATGATGACCGCCGCCCAGATTGAGCCATTTTACTTTTGTCAGATACGGCTGAAATTTCTCCTCAAACGCCGCGAAGGTGCGCACCAGATCATCGGCATCCTGCTCGCAAAGTGTATGAAAATGAAGCCCCTCAATATCCTCAGGCAGCTCATGCACCCCGTCCGCTCCGCACGCCATGCCAAGCCCCGCCAAATCCTGCTGAAGCTGCCCAAACGTGATGCCAAGTCTTGAGCCGGGCGCGCACGGATCGTAAATGGCGTGCCCTTCCTGCGTAGAATATTCGGGATTGATGCGGATCCCGATGCTCACCGAATGCCCACGCTGCCCGCCGCACGTCACCGCCTGCTTATTGTGGTCCTCTATCGTCTCTCTATGCTGTTCGTACTGTGCGATCGAATTGAACACGACATGGTCGCAGATGTTTACCAGCTCCGCCATATCGGCATCCTTATAGGCAGGAGAAAATACATGGTTTTCTTTTCCCATCTCCTCATGTCCCAGACGCGCCTCGTACAGGCCGCTTGCCGTCGTTCCGCTGATATATGCTCCGATTAGCGGATAAAGTGCATACATCGAAAATGCCTTCTGTGCAAGCAGCACATGACAGCCCGTCTCCCGCTCCAGCTTCCGCAGGATTTTTAAATTTTCTTTTAGCTTTTTCTCATCCACGCAATAGCACGGGGTCGGTAAATCGTTCCATGTCATGCACGAAACCTCTTTTCTTTCTTATTCTACGATTTGCGGGTTCTCGTCGACTACCCATGGCAAACCGTATTCATTTAACATCTCCATAAACGGATCTGGATCGAACTCCTCAATATTAAAGACGCCGTCCTTATCCCATACCTTGTTTACGACAAGCGCCGCGCCGATCATCGCCGGCACACCCGTGGTATAGGAAATCGCCTGAGAGCCGACCTCCTTGTAGCACTCCTGATGATCGCATACATTATAAATATAGATCGTCTTTTCCTTTCCGTCCTTCTTTCCGGTAAAGATACAGCCGATATTTGTCTTGCCGACCGTTCTTGGTCCAAGCGAAGCCGGATCCGGCAGCAGCGCCCGCAGGAACTGGATCGGAACGATCTGGCTGCCCTCATAGGAAATCGGAGAGGTCGATAACATTCCAACATTCTCCAAACATTTCATATGTGTTAAGTAGCTCTGTCCGAAGGTCATAAAGAAACGGATGCGCTTCACCCCGGGCACATTCTTTGCCAGAGACTCAATCTCCTCATGGTGAAGCAGATACATATCCTTTTGTCCCACCTGCGGAAAATCATACACTCTCTTGATCTCCATCGGCTCGGTCTCCACCCAGTGACCGTTCTCCCAGTAAGAACCGTTTGCCGATACCTCGCGCAGATTGATTTCCGGGTTGAAGTTTGTCGCAAACGGATAGCCGTGATCGCCGCCGTTGCAGTCCAAAATATCAATATACTCAATCTCGTCAAAGTAATGCTTTAGGGCATACGCGGTAAACACACTCGTCACACCCGGATCAAAGCCGCTTCCAAGCAGCGCCGTAATGCCTGCCTCCCGAAAGCGCTCCTGATATGCCCACTGCCAGGAATAGTCAAAGTATGCCGTAAATCCCTCCTCCTTGCAGCGTTTCTCATAAATCTCACGCCACTTCGGATCGTCCGTATCCTCCGGCTCATAGTTTGCGGTGTCGATATAGTCTACCTTGCATGCAAGGCACGCATCCATGATCGTCAGATCCTGATAAGGGAGCGCCACATTTAAAACGGCATCCGGCTGATACTCCTTGATCAGCGCGATCAACTCATCAACATGATCTGCGTCCACCTTTGCTGTGGTAATGACCGTATCTGTTGTCTTTTCAAGCTTCTCCTTGAGCGCATCGCATTTTTCCTTTGTACGGCTCGCAATGCAGATTTCCGAAAAAGTTTTGCTGTTCTGACAGCACTTTTGGATTGCAACTCCTGCGACTCCGCCGCATCCGATAATCAATAATTTTCCCACTGTTTTTTCCTCCTATCTTCTTCCTTCTTCTTCCTCCAGCATATCCTCCACATATTTCGGCAGCATAAATGCCCCCTTGTGAAGATTTGTCGTGTAATACCACGTCTTTATGCCGCGCTCCTTCCAGCGCTCGGTATCCAGATCCGTAAGCGGATGATACTTCTTTGATGCAAAGCCAAACAGCCAGTACCCTGACGAGCAGGTCGGAATGTGCGCCTGATAGACACGGCTGATCGGAAAGCTATGGCTTGCCTTCCGGTGCATGACACGACAGGACTCCTCATCCTCGTCATAAAAAGGGCTTCCGTGCTGGTACACCATGATCCCATCCTCTTTTAAGGCACGGTAACAATTTCCATAAAATTCCTTTGTAAAAAGTCCTGCCGTATGTCCCAGTGGATCGATCGCATCGTTGATGATCAGATCATATGCATCATGCTTGGTACGAAGAAAGCGAAGTCCGTCCTCATAATAAATATTGACGCGTTCATCCATAAGACCGCAAGCGTTATCGGGAAAAAACTCCTTACAGACCTCCACAAAAACGCGATCCGGCTCAACCACATCAATCTGCGCAATCTCCTTGTAATAGGAAAGCTCACGCGCCACGCCTCCGTCCCCGCCGCCGATGACAAGCACCCGCTTTACCTGCGGATGCACTGCCATCGGCACATGCACGATCATTTCATCATAGACAAACTCGTCCTTTTCCGAAAAAACGATGCTGCCGTCCGAGCTTAGGAAACGTCCAAATTCCTTAGAATCGAACACGTCAATGCGCTGAAAATCCGTCTCCTGTCCAAATAACTGCTTTTCCACCTTCACGGACACCTGAACCTGATCCGTATGATAATCTGAAAACCAAAGCTCCACTGCCCTTCCTCCTCTATTTCCATACCTGCCTGTCATCTACCAGCACATTCAGGTACTCAACGTCCGGGTCTTCCGTTCCCTGCATAGAACAGCCCTTTTCCTTCGCATATACAATATAGTCAATAATCTCCGGCGTGATCATCTCGCCCGGCGCCAAAATCGGTATGCCCGGCGGATAGCACATCACAAACTCTCCGCAGACGCTGCCCGCCGTCTCCCGAATCGGCATACATTTCTTCTCGGAATAAAACGCCGCCTGCGGTGAAACAAGTACCGTCGGATTGATATATTCCGTATTTAACATCGTCGCCGGGTCTTTGGAATAGAGTCTCTTAATATCCGCAAGCGCCCCCACCAGCCGCTCGATGTCCTGAATCCGGTCACCGATGGAAATATAGGCAAGAATATTTGCAATATCTCCAAGCTCGATCTGTATGTCATACTCATCACGCAGCAGGTCATAGACCTCGATCCCCGCAAGTCCGATGTCTCTGGTATAGACAGACATCTTTGTCACATCGAAATCGTAGACGCTGCCGCCGTTTACCAGATCCTTGCCATATGCATAATAACCGCCGATATTGTTGATCTCCTCTCTGGCGTACTCCGCCATCTGCGCCACCTTCGCAAAGGATTCTCGCCCGCGCAGTGCCAGATTTCTCCTTGAAATATCAAGGCTCGACATCAAAAGATACGACGCGCTCGTCGTCTGCATCAGATTGATGATCTGACTGACATATTCCCAGTTGACATTTTTCCCCGTCAAAAGCAGGGAGCTCTGCGTCAGGCTTCCTCCCGATTTATGCATCGAAACAGCCGCCATATCCGCCCCGGCGTCCATCGCCGCAACCGGAAGATTTTCACCGAAATACAGATGCGTTCCATGCGCCTCGTCGACGAGCACGAGCATCTCGTGCTCGTGCGCCAGCTTTACGATCGAGCGCATATCCGAGCAGATACCGTAGTAAGTCGGATTGTTGACCAACACCGCGACTGCGCCCGGATTGTCCAGTATGGCGCGCTCCACCTCGGAAACCTCCATACCGAGTGAAATGCCAAGCCGCTTATCCACCTCGGGATTGACATAAACCGGGATCGCGCCGCAGAGCACAAGCGCATTGATCACGCTCTTGTGCACATTGCGCGGCAAAATGATCTTGTCTCCGGCGCGGCAGACTGACAGAACCATGCTCTGTACAGCGGCGGTCGTTCCCCCCACCATAAAAAAAGCATGATCCGCGCGGAATGCTTCCGCCGCCAGCTCCTCCGCCTCCTTGATCACAGAGACGGGATGGCAGAGATTGTCAAGAGGCTTCATGGAATTTACATCAAGACTCATGCACTTTTCCCCCAAAAGCTCTGCTAATTCGGGGTTTCCGCGCCCTCTCTTGTGTCCCGGCACATCAAACGGTACGACGCGCCGCTTTTTTAATTTTTCCAGCGCCTCGTACACCGGGGCACGCATCTGTGGATTCTTTTCCATGATAAACCTCCATATTTCCATATCTTTCGCGGACGCAATGTTACGCCTGTGACGGGTCGCATTTGCGACAAATTTCCTTTCTGCCGCAATACGTTCCCCGGAGGGTTTTGCCCGACAGGAATGAAGCTTCCGATCAAAGCAAAAAACAGGCAATAGTCACACTATCACCTGTCTTTCTATATCTAACCTCGTCCTATTTGCGCATGATGTTCAATCATTTTATCAAACACCCTTTAGAGTCTTACCCAGCACTTCCGCCAGCAAATATTTGCTAATCCTACGCTTTATTGACCGTTTCACAAGTGATACTTATAAAATTTGAGCTTCTAACTCAATCAATAACGTGGCTCATCGCCACAATCGGCAGCTGCCCCGCCTGTCCGTATGGGCTTAACCAATTCCTTGGTGGGCAAATATTTGCATGAAAACTCTTTCGTATTCATGTAAGCTTGATTGTAGCACACCTCACTAAAAAATGCAAATAAAATTTACTCTGTTTTCCCTGCCAAACACATAAAAAGAGCAACCTATGCATCAGATTGCTCCAAAAATATCAGTCTGTGAAATTGTTGATCGTATCTAACCATTCGTTAATTCCAGATGAATTTATCTGCCCATCATATTTGGTCACATCACCATCGCGAACAAAACAGACATAAGGAACGAGAACAAATTCCGGAAAAATACTTTCCAGTTCTGTACCTGCATTTTCACCATGACCAATTTCATATTCAAAAATATCATACTTATACTTGGTATTTTTATTATTATTTTCTATGTCCTCTTTTAGCACCCTGCAATCCGGACAGTCTTCCCTGCTTATGATTAATAAAAAACTCTCCTCACCCTCAAGTTTTTCCAGCAGTTCCTCATACCCAATGTATACAACTCCATTAGAAGCTGTTTTCTTAAACATGTATGGCACTGTCAAAATTGCAATGACACCTATAAGGGAGACAATGATAACATATAGTAATTTTTTTATTAACAGCGATTTTTCCAATTACGCCCCTCCTAGTTATCAAAACATTTCACAAGTGCTGCAACATCTGCCGCACCAATAGAACCTACATCCGTAATACATGCTGCACAAATTGGAACTATAGCCGGACAAGAAGCAACACATGTACTCATAATAAGCAATGCAACCGTAATATTTTCACCTGCTGCAGCAGCCAGACAACCGGCAATCTCATTTGCTCCTCCTTCTTAATTTAGTGTCAGCTGAATAACTCAGCTTTTTTGAATCATCTCATTTTTCAGCA
>Avalanche_p1__coassemble_1006_pt1 | contig 21214 bp, 17 predicted proteins | sample Avalanche_p1__metabat2_low_PE_018 | metagenome-assembled genome bin Avalanche_p1 | reverse complement strand
TGGTATGCCTGTTCGTTTGCCTCACGCAGGATTTTGTCGCGGCTTTGTTCTAAGCGCTCCTGTTTTTGTTCGAGTTTTTCTTTTAGCGCCTGTATTTCCTGTTTGTATTGGTTAATCTCCAATTCTTCACGTTCAATCGTCAGGCGGCTCTTTTCCAGATCGGCGAGCAGATCCTCGAAGCTTTCGTCATTTTCGTTGATACGCTGCTTGGCGTCGGTGATGAGCTCCTCGCCAAGACCAAGCTTTGCAGAGATAGCAAAGGCGTTGCTCTTTCCGGGAATCCCGATGAGCAGCCGGTAGGTCGGGCTTAACGTGTTTATGTCAAATTCACAGCAGGCATTTTCAACGCCCGGCGTAGAGAGCGCGAAAACCTTAAGCTCGCTGTAATGCGTTGTCGCCATAATGCGCGCGCCGCACAGCTGCAGTTTCGAGAGAATGGAAATCGCAAGTGCAGCGCCCTCGGTCGGGTCTGTTCCTGCGCAAAGCTCGTCAAAGAGCACGAGCGAGCGGTCATTGACCTGTTCTAAAATGCGGACGATATTCGTCATATGCGAGGAGAAGGTGCTAAGCGATTGCTCAATGCTCTGCTCGTCGCCAATGTCTGCAAATACCTCCTCAAAAATCGAGAGTTCAGAGCGGTCTGACGCCGGAATATGGAGTCCCGCCTGTCCCATGAGTGTGAGCAGCCCAACCGTTTTTAGCGATACGGTTTTACCGCCGGTATTTGGTCCGGTAACAACAAGAAGATTGAAATCCTCTCCGAGCGTTACGTCAATCGGCACAACTTTTTTTTGATCAAGGAGCGGGTGTCGGCCCTTACGGATGTGGATGCGTCCTTTGGCGTTAAACGTGGGCGCAATGCCATTGTAATCTTTAGCATAGGAAGCCTTTGCAAAAATAAAGTCAAGCTCCGTTAGGATGTCATAATCTGTCTGCAGCTGCACGGAGTATTCTGCGGTCAGATTGCTTAGAGCAGCAAGGATGACCTCAATTTCGTCCTGTTCCTTTAACAAAAGCTCCTTGTATTCGTTATTTAGGTTGACGACTGCCATCGGTTCGATAAACAGTGTGGAGCCGGAGGAGGACTGATCATGCACCATGCCGGGAATCTGTGATTTTGCTTCCGCTTTTACGGGCAGACAGTAGCGTCCGTCGCGCATGGTGATAACGGTATCCTGCAGATAGCTGCGGGTTGTCGTATTGTTGATCAGTGCATTCATCTGTGCACGGATCTTATCGTTCATGCCGCGCATGGAGCGGCGGATAGAACGTAAGGCTGGACTGGCGTCATCTGCGATTTCATCCTCAGATAAGATGCAGCGCCGGATTTCATCATAAAGAGGCGTCAGCGGTTCAAGCTGTGCAAACATCTCTGCGAGGGAATCACTGGCGGTCGGATCATCCTCCGTTGCCGTGCGGGAGAAAGCCTTGGCACGCTTGGCTGCTTCAAGCAGGGAGCAGACGCGCAGAAGCTCAATCGTGCTTAGCGCACCGCCAATCTCAAGTCTTTTAAGGGAAGCGCTAAGATCATTGACGCCCGAAAAGGAAACCGAGCCGCTTTTAAAAAGTCTTGTCAGGGCGTCCTTTGTCTGTAATTGCAGCAGATTGATTTCTGCGAGGTCTGTACCGGGACGCAATGCCATACAGCGCGCTTTGGCGTCCGAGCTGTGCGCATAGTCTGCCAGCTTTGTGATAATTTTGTGATATTCTAATGTTTTCAATGCTTTTTCGTTCATAAAATAATTCCTTATATGATTTATTGCGCCATGTTGTGTACGGGAGGCATGATTTTTAAGCCTGCAGGCGTTTTACCAAAAGTGCGGGATGCGAAAAGGCGGCGCTGTCGGCGGTGCACTTTGCGCGATAGCCTGCAAGACGCAGTACATTACTTTTGTCTCTATTATAGCTTATCCGACGTTCTAAGAAAAGCAGAATTGAAAAGATTTCAATATACTATTGCAAGCACATGGGATTCATTTTATAATACTAACGGATGTAATTTTGGGGTTTCGCATGAGAAGTACATAGAAAAGGGGAAGTCATGCAGGGAAAGGATAATGAGAAATTTTCCTTTATCAATGAGAAGAGAAAAGAGAAGCCGCTGAATAAAAAGAAGCTTCTGGCGCAGCTTGCCTATGCGGTGTGTCTGGCTGTGATATTTGGACTTGCCGCAAGCTTTGTGTTCGCATTTTTTGAACCGAGATTTTCACAGCTTTTTTATCCCGAACAAGGGCCGGTAGTTACGATTCCAAAGGATGAAACGGAAATGCCGCAGCAGGAGCCGCAAACGGAAACAGAGACTGAAACGGAAGCAGAAACAGAAACTGAAACGGAGTCTGAGGCGATAGGGAGACTGCCGGATGAGGGAATCACGCTTCCTGATTTTCAGAAGCTGCAGAATGAATTGTATGCGGTCGGCAGAGAGGCGAATAAGTTCATTGTCACGGTGACGGGCGTTAAGAGCGATACGGATTGGTTTAATAATTCCTATGAGAGCAAGGGACAGGCATCCGGCGTTATTATTGCGGACAACGGGCAGGAGCTTTTGATCCTGACGGAGCGCAAGGCGATTTCGGGAGCGCAGGAGATGTTTGTTACATTTATCAATGATGTGACAGCTCCGGCGACGATGAAGAAATATGACGGCAATACGGGAATTGCAGTGCTGAGTGTTCCGCGGGAGAGTGTAAATGATGAGACGCTTCATGCGATTACGGTCGCCGAGCTTGGCAATTCGCTGGTTGCAACGCAGGGAATGATGGTCATTGCAGTAGGAAGTCCGCTTGGAACAAATTATTCGATTCTGACGGGGAATATTACCTCTACAACAAACAGTATCTCTACGATAGACAGAAATTATACGGTGTTTACGACGGATATTGTGGGCAGCAGTCAGGGCAGCGGCGTGCTGATCAACACGTCGGGGCAGGTGATCGGACTGGTGATGCAGGCTTATGGAAATGACAGCGGGCAGAATACGCTGACGGCGATTTCCGTTTCTGAATTAAAGTCCTTGATAGAGATGCTCTCCAATAATGAGGAGATTCCCTATATCGGTCTGGAGCTGACAACTGTTACAAATGATATTGCAGCGGAATATGAGATACCAAAGGGCGCATATATTAAAGAGGTGCGGATCGATTCTCCGGCGATGGCAGCAGGATTGCAAAAGGGTGATGTTATCACAAAGATGCAGGGGGAGACGATTTTTAATGTAGACAGCTATGAAAATAAGCTGTTGGATCTGCAGCCGGGAAGCCAGGTGGAGCTTGTGGTGCAGCGCCAGGGGCAGGGAGGCTATAAGGAGGTTACCTGCGCGGTTGAGGTAAGCGTATTACAGTAAGCAGGAAGCGTCAGGGCGTATCCTGCTGTTAGAAATGGAGAATTACATGAAATATATTGAAAGCCTTCGCGAGGGCGAACGACTAAATGAAATTTATTTGTGCAAGGTGAAGCAGTCAGCTATGACAAAGGCGGGAAAGCCGTATGATAATCTGATTCTTCAGGATAAGACGGGAACGCTGGACGCAAAGATATGGGACCCGGGATCTGTTGGAATTGAGGAGTTTGATTCACTTGACTATATTGCCGTCATGGGCGATGTAACAAATTTTCAGGGGAATTTGCAGTTAAATGTCAAGCGGGTGCGCAAGGTTGGCGTCGGGGAGTATGATCCAAAGGATTATCTTCCTGTGAGCGCGAGGGATATTGAGGAGATGTATCAGGAGCTGCTGGCACTGATCGGCTCGGTAAAGCACCCATATCTTAAGCGGTTACTGGAAAGCTTTTTTGTGGACGATGCAGATTTTATCAAACGTTTCCGTTTTCATTCTGCGGCAAAGTCGGTACATCACGGTTTCGTTGGCGGGCTGCTGGAGCATACGCTCTCTGTTGCAAAAAATTGTGATTATTTTTCCAAGGCATATCCTATGCTAAAGCGTGATCTTTTGCTGGCAGCGGCGATGTTTCATGATATTGGAAAAATGGAGGAGCTGTCTGTTTTTCCGGAAAATGATTATACGGATGCGGGACAGCTTTTGGGTCACATTGTTATTGGCATTGAACAGATTGGCGCGCGTATGCGTGAGATACCGGGATTTCCAAAGGGGCTGGGCAATGAATTAAAGCATTGTATTTTGGCGCATCATGGGGAACTGGAATACGGATCGCCCAAAAAGCCGGCGATTGCAGAGGCTTTGGCGCTTAGCTTTGCAGATAACCTGGATGCGAAGATGGAGACGTTCCGGGAGATTTTTATAAATGTACCGGAGAATAATCTGGAATGGCAGGGGTATAACCGTCTGTTTGAAACGAATGTGAGACGGTCAGGCAGAGAATAAGGTAAGTTTGGGATAAGCAGCTTCAAATTGCAGAGGCTGCTTATTTTCGCAGATGGGAGACGGAATGTTGAAGAAAAATGATCTGATGGAATTAAGCATTGAGGATATGAGCGCGTCGGGGGAGGGCATCGGAAGGTATGATGGAATGACCTTTTTTGTGAAGGATGCTCTGATTGGGGATACGGTTCGCGCCCGTGTGACGAAGCTGAAAAAGAGCTATGGTTATGCCAGAATGGAGGAGCTGCTTGCGCCGTCCGACCAGAGGGTTTCGCCGCGGTGTGCGCTGCACAGACGCTGCGGCGGCTGTCAGATTCAGGCAATGGACTATGAGGCGCAGCTTGCTTATAAGCAGAATAAGGTGCGTGGAAATCTGATCCGTATCGGTGGATTTTCGGAGGAGCTTGTAGATGAGGTGATGCTTCCGATCGTTGGGATGGAGGAGCCGTACCGCTATCGGAATAAGGCGCAGTTTCCGATCGGAAGGGATCAGGAGGGAAGGCTTATCGCCGGATTTTATGCGTCACGGACACATCAGATCATTCCGGTGACGGATTGCGTGCTTGGCGTGGCGCAGAATAGAGAAATTCTTGATTGCGTGCTGGCTTATATGGAGGAAAATCGCATTGAACCTTACGATGAAAAAACGGGGAAGGGGCTGGTCCGTCATGTGCTGATCCGATACGGATTTTCGACAAATGAACTTATGGTCTGTGTGGTGATTAACGGGGAGCAGCTTCCGGTAAGGGAGCGGCTGATTGAACGGCTGTGCGGGATTGCGGGGATGACGAGTATCGCGGTCAATCAAAATACGAAGAACACAAATGTGATCTTGGGGGATGTGACAAAAACGATTTGGGGACAGGCGTATATCACGGATTATATTCATCTGCGTTCCTGTGAGACTGGGACATTTGCGCCGACAGGCGAGGCGATCGCTTATCATATTTCTCCACAGTCTTTTTATCAGGTCAATCCCATGCAGACGGAGAAGCTTTACAGTCTGGCGCTTGATTATGCGGGGCTGACGGGAACGGAGACTGTCTGGGATCTGTATTGCGGAATCGGGACAATCTCGTTGTTTCTGGCACAGAAGGCGGGGAAGGTTTACGGCGTGGAGGTCGTACCGCAGGCGATCATGGATGCGCGCAGCAATGCGAAGCGAAACGGCATCACAAACGCAGAGTTTTTTGTCGGAAGGGCGGAGGACGTGCTGCCGGAGTTCTATGGGAGAGAAGGTGAGAGCACAGGAGATGTGCTGACGCAAACATTAAAGCAGGCTGCGTGTTGGGATGGCGCGGCTGCTGCAGGGCAGGTGCTGGGGGCAGGGAAAGGCGCAAAGGGGCAGCAGTCGGATATGAGACATCCCGACGTCATCGTGGTCGATCCGCCGCGCAAGGGCTGTGATGAAAAGTGCTTAGAGACGATGCTTAAGATGCAGCCAACGCGCATTGTGTATGTCAGTTGCGATTCTGCAACGATGGCGCGGGATCTGCGGATATTATGCGACGGCGGGTATGAGGTGAGAAAGGTGCGGGCGGTGGATCAGTTTGGGCATACGGTGCATGTGGAGACGGTTGTAATGCTTTCCCACAAAAACCTGACAGTGTAATCAATGTAAAAGTGGAGTTTGGCGATGGTGAGGGCAAAGTACCGCTTGACAATATCGCCAAGAGAGCCGAAGCGTACAAGCCGAAAGAGCGAGTTACATACAAGATGATTAAGGAGTACATAGAAGCGAAATATGGCTTCAAGGTACATACTGCTTATATAGCAGAGGTAAAGAGAAGTTTGGGCTTGCCGATGTATGATGCACCTAATGCGGTAGAAGGATTGAAACAGCCGAGGAAGCATCCGGCAGCGGAGAAAGTGGAAGCAATCAAAGATGCTTTGAAGCATTTTGAAATAATTTAACTAATATAGTCGTCTGATGTTGCGCAGGCGACTTTTCTAGTTTAGGCAGCATAGAATTTGTTATATTTTTGTCCCAAATTAGTATTATTTTGTCCCGATATGTGATATAATACAAAAAAGGTAATTGGAGGTGCGCTGTTGTGAAAAAACAAAATGTATTAAACTTGATAAAATATCATGTTGAAAAAAATGAGAATGCATTTAGAAATGAGGCAGTAAGCATAGCGAAATATTTTGATGCTATTGGTGATTATCAGCTGGCTGAGTATATAATGAGTTTAATAGCAGAATCCAACTTGTATGTTCCACAGGCGAGTGATTTTGAAAGTGAATTTTTAAAACAGATAGATATTAGAGAAATGCAGCCATTGAATTTGCCAGTAGTAATATCTAATGATATAAAAGGTATTATTAATGCAGTTAATCATAATATTGGGATAAATAAGTTTTTACTTGAAGGACTGCCAGGTAGTGGAAAAACGGAAGCTGCAAAACATATAGCAAGGTTGCTTGGCAGAACCTTATATTGTGTTGATTTTGAACATTTGATTGATAGTAAACTAGGTCAAACTAATAAAAATATTGCCAGTGTTTTTGCTGAGATAAATATGATTCCATATTCAAATAAAGTTGTTATTTTATTCGATGAAATAGATGTGATTGCCTTGGATAGAGTTAATAGGAATGATGTGCGAGAAATGGGACGGGTTACTTCAACTATATTGAGAGAGCTTGATAGATTAACTGATTTAAACAAGGAAATAGTAATTATTGCGACAACAAATTTGTATTCCAATTTTGACAAAGCTCTAATTAGACGTTTTGATGCAGCGATTAATTTTAATAGATATAGTAAAGAAGATTTATTGGAAGTTGCAGAGTACTATTTTGTATCTTTTATTAAAAATTTTAAAGGCATTCCTAAAGATACCAGATTGTTTAAGAAAATACTGAGGGTATCGTCTCATTTGCCTTATCCAGGGGAATTGAAGAATATTATAAAAACCTCTTTGGCATTCAGCGATGCAAATATAGAATATGATTATTTGAGAAGGCTTTATAATTATTTGATAGGTAACTTAGAAGAAACAGATATAGAAGAACTTCATGCACAAGGATTTACGGTCAGAGAAATAGAAAAGCTCAAAGGAGAATCTAAAAGTACCGTATCTAGAAAATTAAGCAAGGGGGAAGAAATTAATGAATAATGTACTGGAATTAAAGGGAAAGCGATTTATTCAAGCCTCAAAAACTGGTAGCGGTGGCGGAGCATCCATGAACAGCAAAAAAATAGTAACAAGAGAGCAGTTACTTAGATTGATAGAAAGAATAAGCCAAATTAAAGAATTTTGGAAACAAGAAAAAAGACCTTTTGAGGGGATATTGATTAGTGTTCATTATAATAAAATAGTTGCAAAGAGTAATCGAATTGCAGGATTGTTTAAAGGAAAAGATTCTAATTATGCTATTGTGGGCGCTAAATTTAACAAAGAAAAAACGAAACATATTATTACGTACTTTCTTGATATGGAAGATTTGGATAAAAGTATAGAGTTGCTTTTAAAAACAAGTGATATAATTAAGGTAAAGTTTCAAAATGGAATAGATAAAGTTACTTTTGATGATAGAAAAAAAATAGATAAAATACCATTCTCTAAATTTTCAATAACAAAATCTACGTTTAAACAGGTAATCGCAGATGTTTCATATATTGAAGATTTTGAGGTGGAAATGGCAACACGCCAATTAAAACAAAGTATCATTACATTGTATAATACGCATACAGATACAAAAATGTTATTTGAAAATATTGGAATTGATATTTTAAAAAGTAGAATATTGGATAATCAGACGGTGTTTTTAGATGAAAACCAATTACAGATTTTATTTGAGAAAGCACCGTATCTTGTTTCTATGGCAACAGAGGATTTATCAGAATTATCTCCAGAAGACTTTATTCAGGAATATCAGCAAGGAACTCTGTATATGCCTTCTCCAACTATTGAGCCAACTGTTGGAGTAATAGATACGTTATTTGATAAACGTGTCTATTTTGGCGAATGGGTAGAATATCATGATATGGTTGATCATAATCTTCCTAAAAATCCAGATGATTATCGTCATGGTACAGCGGTGGATTCTATTATTGTAGATGGTGCAAGATTAAATCCTTGGCTTGATGACGGATGTGGCAGATTTAGGGTACGCCATTTTGGTGTCGCAATAGGTTCAAAATTTTCTTCTTTTACTATTACAAAACAGATAAAAGAGATAATTGCAAACAATAAAGATATAAAGGTTTGGAATATTTCGCTCGGAAGTAATCAAGAAGTTAATGACAATTTTATTTCTGCAGAGGGGGCTATATTGGATAAAATCCAATATGAAAATGATGTTATTTTTGTTGTTGCAGGGACGAATAAGCCTAGCGCTGATATTGAGAAAATAGGCTCGCCTGCTGATTCAATAAATAGTATGGTAGTTAATGCAGTAACCCAAAATGGTTTGTCAACTAAATATGCAAGAAGAGGATTGGCGTTATCCTTTTTTGCAAAACCAGATGTTAGTTATTATGGTGGGAGTGAAGAAAAATATATTAAGGTTTGTGAACCATTAGGGGAAGCAAATGTTGCTGGTACTTCATTTGCAGCTCCTTGGATTGCCCGAAAGTTGTCTTACTTGATTGATATTTTAGGATTGAATAGAGAAGTTGCAAAAGCGATGATTATTGATGCTGCAAGAGATTGGAATGAAAAGCCGACACCAGAAGAGGTTGCCTTATATGGACATGGTATAGTACCTATTAAGATAGATGATATTGTTCATACAAAAGAAGATGAAATTAAATTTCTGGTATATGATGTGAGTGAAAAATGGAATACATATAATTATTATTTTCCAGTTCCAATTAAAGATGACAAATACCCTTATATTGCAAGGGCAACAATGTGTTATTTTCCTATGTGTGATAGAACTCAAGGTGTTGATTATACAAATACAGAACTTAATTTACATTTTGGTAGAATTAATAATAAAGGGAAGATAGAGGATATTAAGGGCGATAAACAGAATCAGGATGTAATATTAGATAACGAAAAATATTTCCTTTTGGAGGGTGAAGAAAGAGAAAGATTTAGAAAATGGGATAATGTAAAATATATTGCAGAAAGACCAAAAAACAAAATGATGCCGAAGAAATCTTATGACAATAAAAATTGGGGAATGGAGATAAAAACAAATAACCGCCTAGACCCTAAAGATGGAATAGGGATTCGCTTTGGCGTTGTAGTTACATTAAAAGAAATCAATGGTGTCAATAGAATAGATGAATTTATTAAGAATTGTACTCTGAATGGTTGGTTGGTTAATAAAATTGATGTTCAGACAAGAGTCGATATTAATAAAAAAGTCAATGAGGACATTGAATTCGAGTAAATATAGTTGATATTTTTTGACAGAAAAATTTTGCGATAGAAAGCGTAAATTGAAGGACATTTTGTGTGAAAAGGGATGCACGAGCAGTATTAGTACTGTATAAATATTTCTCATATTTCTGTGATTTTGTGGGGATATGTTTTGAGTTGATACTCATGTGGAAACGGTTTGTCTCATGGCGTTTGCAAGGACATGACTGCATTGTAGGAGAAAATAGATGAGCAGAGAAGAAATTGTCATTGGAATATGCGATGATGATCCTGAGGATGTGAAGCAAATCCGGCAGGAAATCAAGCAATGTGTGAAGATGTTAGGGTAGAAAGAGCCAATCGTTATAGTTTATGAAAACGGCAAAAATTTGCTACAATATTGCAGAAAACAAAAAATAGACTTGATGTTTTTGGATTTAGAGATGCCAGAGTGGAATGGATTTGAATTGGCAGAACGATTATATGGACAAAATCCGGAAATAAAAATTATTTTTGTTTCAAACCATGAAAATATGGTATTCGGTTCTTACGAATATACACCATTGTGGTTTGTAAGAAAGAGTTCTATCGGGCGGGACATGTTAAAAGCTATCCAGAAATATTATCAAATAGAGACAAAAGTGCAGGTGCGGTGTAAAGACAGGCAGGGCGCAAGGGATTTATGGATTTATGTCAATGAGGTATTATACATAGAAGGCAGTGGACATACCATCTTGATGCAGATGGCAAATAAGGAATGTCATCAGTTGTATGGTTCGCTAAAGTCATTAGAGGAACGGCTTTCTCCCCTTGGCTTTGTCCGTATTCATAAGAATTATCTGGTAAATGCAAAATGTGTAAAAGAGATTGGAAATCGGACGGCTCTTTTGTGGAATGGAACGGAGCTTGATATTGGAAAAAATAGAAGAAAAGAAATAAGGGAGCTAATAGAAAAACGTCAGCAGGGAAGGAGACTGTGTTAGTATGGCCGATCATTTAATCAATGGTTTATCGGCTGTGATCGCGTTAGAATATATCAGTCATGGATTAAAACCGAAGTATAAAGATTATCGTGGTGCGATATTGTTTTTGACGGGCTGTACAGCATATTTTTTGATTGTGACAGCACTCAATCACTATACGTCATTTGAGGGAATCATGGGAGTCAGCTATGGGATTGTTCTGTATGTTTACTGTCTTTTGGGAGCGGAAGGGAAAAAGTCAGATTTCTTTTTGCTGAGCGTTGTATGGGTTTTGATTGCATTTATCAGTGCATACATCATGTTTGCAGTATGGGGGATGCTCACAGGGGAAAAATTGGTAGAACTGATTGAGACAGAAAATCAGATACATATATATTTTTAGCTTGCAGCCGGAGCGCTACGTTTTTCTCTTGGCAGAATGGTGCTCGCCGTATATCGGAGGAGAAGACAGAAGAAGTTGCTTGCAGAAGACTGGATGATGGCATTGATCTTTTTTATTTTTTTCTTATTGATACTGTTTATGTTTCGGTTGGAAAGGGGGGAATTCGGACAAAGAGAACGGTATTATTTGTCCTTATGGATATTGTCGGGAATCTTTCTCGTCATTCTTTTATTAGGTGGCTTTTATCAGCTTCTTGGTAAATATCGGATAGAAAAAATAGCAGAAGAATATGAAAAAGAAAACCAGAGACTGCTTGAGGAGCAGATTCATAATCTGTACCAGATTGGACGTGAGGCAAATCGGCTGCGGCATGATATGGGCTCAAAAATCAATGTGGTGTATGCGCAGATGAAAAAGAAAGCCTATCAGGAAGCAGAAGAAAATTTAAAAAAGATGGGAGCAGAATGGAGCGATTATCTGGAAATCCCAGAGGATACGGGGAATGAGGGGCTAAACGCAGCACTTATTAAAGCAAGTCATGCGTGTAGGGAGAAAAATATCCGATTCCATTATGCAGTGCTGGGAAATATTAATGGGATTGACAGTCTGGATATGGGAAATCTGATACATAACCTTTTGAAAAATGGAATCGAAGCATGCGAGCAAGTACAGAGTCAGAGGGAGCTTGAGCTTGTAATCAGACGTGACAGAGAACTGGTAGAAATTGAAATTGATAATACGATTCAAGGGTCTATAATGAAGTTTAACCCTTTATTTCAGACCTCAAAAAAAGAAAAAGAAAAGCATGGGTTTGGAATGGAGACGATCAGAGAAATTGTGGAGCGTTATCATGGAAACTATACATTATGGGAGGAAGGAACACGGCTGCTTCAAAGAATTACACTGGAAGCGGAACTATAGGGGAAAGCACAATCGAAAGTGCACGTTCAGACACACTCGTAAATATAATTGTAGCAGCGTTGATTCTAAAGGAAACTTTTGAAGATATTGATGACAAAATTAGTGGAAGCTCTTATGTTTGACATCGTGATCCATATGATTTCCATACATCAACATTTACTGATTACACCAAAAATTTTTCTTTAAATTAGAACTATTTGATATGTGTGTTGCCGATTTTTCAAAAATAATGTTTTAGTGTAAAATTAATTTTCCAGAAGAACATAACTACTACATCGAAAAAATGATTGACGATGATGGAATCAGATGTATTCGGAAAAAAGAAGAAGTTGAAAATTCATCTGAAGATCACCTTTTGATATAAAACGATGAGAAAGAACTTAGGCTATGTTGGTCATTGCTGCAGACTGTGCGAATAGTGGTGAAGCAGATTTACACATGCTATCTTCACATAAGATTCAGCTGGTAACAACAAATTTTATTGGACGTAAATCGGATGAAATATATGCGGATTTTAAATTTTCTGCTGACAGCCATTTTTTAATGGAATGCATCAACGCGTGTATTCTGGAAAAATGTAGGTATGACGCGAGGAATGATCGTTTCGTTGCATACTTAAAATAGAGGAATGCAGCGTATGTTCGTATAAATGTCAATGTCAACCCTGTTTCCGAAAAACAAGAGTCCGTAAGGAAGTTTGATGGAACTCTGTAGTGGAGCAAAACAACTGCAAATTTGTCAAAACCGAAGAATTGAGTAAGTATCCTTGATTCCGAAATGGAGTGGAAGAAAATGTCATGTAGATAATCTCCCTATACACAGCCAGAAGCGAACCTGATTTTGCGTTGGGTTTAAAATAGTAGCATTAAATTTTGAAAGTAAAAATAAAATTACATTTTTATAGAAGTGTCTTTTGACATCCTAAGCTTATCAGGCAAAATCTTCTGGAGATTGCATTGCGGCGGAATAGAACTATATTGTAGATTCATTGTTTTTGTATTTTGAATGCCCTTAAATTGCAAAAATTTTACCGTTTATGTTGAAAAAATACCGATAGTGATAAAATGGTTGTTTTTAAAAAGCTACTTGTGATATAGATGAATAAGAGAAACGCAAGAGAAAGAGAGGTATAAAGGTTATGTATGATACAGTAAAAATCATTGTAGATGTAGCATTTTTTGTAATAGCGGTATACGCCATCTATAAGATTGTAAAAAAGAAAAAAGAGAAATAGGACACGGTATAGGTAAGTGGAGGAGAGGGACTTATGGGGATGTATGCTTTTTCAGAGCTATATTTTGGGGAGCCTCTGGGGACCCATTGATTGCTTGGAAGGATAGGAGACTGGGGAAAACTGAGGTAAGGAATTTTTGTGGACAGCAGAGAGGACTGCTGTCCTATTTTGGTTTGGAAAAATATTTTGGAATACGGGCTGACGAATCTAGGCGGATGCGTTATAATAAGCACAAGCAATTTTGGGGAATGTTAATTGCATGAAGTTTTTGGATTAGCGAAAACGAGACTGAAGCGATATATGAAATCAAGATCAGGGATTCCAGCAATCAGCAAAACAGAAGTAATTATCGGGAGATGAGAGGAGAATAGCACTGCTTAATGGAGTAATATCAAGCATTTGCCGCATTTACCCATAACACACAAATATCCGCTTTAGAACGCTGCCCAAATTAGAACGGTATGCAAAAGTGCCGGAACGAGATCAAGGCTGTATTGCAGTCATGGCTTTTATAGCCAGTAAGCAAAATAAATATTTCTATCAACCAATCTTAACACGAATGAAAAGGAGCACCCTATGAATCCCATTGCCCGTGATATTTTCCGTGCCATTCACGAGGGAAAATGGCTGAGCATCGAATACCGCAACAAAGACGATCAGATCACAAAATACTGGATCGGAATCCGGGACTTAAACAGCATCAAGCGCACGCTGTCTGTGGACGGGCTGCACTTAGGCCAGTATACCGTAGCGGAATTGGATCATATCAGGATCGAGGGTATTTTATCCTCCAGAGTGATCGAAGGCTCGTATTGTCCGGTCAATAGGGAGCTGGTGCAGGATATTTATGAGAATCCGAAAAAGTATGCCGCGCTGTTTGAACACACGGCAAATCTAAAAATTTTAACCTATCTGGAAATGTGCAGCCGCATGGACACAGTACCGTATGTCTCTGATTTTGCCCTGATCCGCTATATGGACAGGGAGCAGATGCAGGGGGAGCGCTATGCGCTGAGCGAGGAGCAGTTTCAGACGATCGTCAGAAATTTTCAATATCATGCAGACAAGACGGAGCAGACGGGCGGAGCGCTGCATATCAGGCAGCTTGCGATGAATGTGCTGAGCGTTCATACAGCGAGAGGCTTGTATGTCATGGCATACCGCAAGCTGCATCTGGATGTGAAGCACCGGGAATTAAAGCCGGATGAGGAGATTACGATCTGTACGGAATTTACGCTGGATGGCACGCAGCAGAGCATCCGGCGTTTTTTGGATGCGGAAGAATATGAGCTGCTGGAACATTTTGAGAGAAATCAGGAGAAGATCAAGGACTGTATTCTGCGGCGTCTGCCGGGGCGGGGAGAAGCCATTGACGATATGCCCTACATCATAGGGCTTGGCATGGATATACCGCTCGACCTGCACAAGGAATACGGTTCGATCATGAAGCTGTATCAAAAGGGGGAAGTGCCGGTACCGCTGAAAGCATTTTTCGGGGATTTACTGGAGCGTCCAAGAAAAACCGGCGCTTATCCGATCGCGCTGATTCACCCGCGCATCAATATGGATCAGCTTCTTGCAATCCATAATGCGATGAAATACCCGGTTGCATACATTCAGGGGCCGCCGGGCACGGGAAAGACAAACACGATCATCAACACGATCGTCACCGCATTTTTTAATGAGCGCACGGTGCTGTTTGCATCTTATAATAATCATCCGATCAACGGTGTGTATGAAAAGCTGTCGCAGATGCAGTATCACGGAAAGACGATTCCGTTTCCGATTCTGCGCCTCGGCAACCATGAGAAGGTAAAAGAGGCGCTTGTGACGATCGGGAAACTCTACGACAGTGTCAAAAATGTGAAAGTGTTTGAGGGAACGTTAGACCGGAATAAGGACGACCGGAAAAAGCGCGCCAGACGGTTATCGGAGCTGTTAAAACGCTATGAGGAGCTTCTCGATCTGAAGGAGCGGCAGGAGACGATGGAGCGTCTGGTCGATTATGAGCGGAAAAACGGGCTTTCGGCACAGATGCTGCCATTTGAAGCGGACTTAAGCGGGAGACAGCGCAGGCAGCTGGAAAAAAAGATGGCGCAGGCGGGAACGGTGTCGGAGGAGGAGGCGATCGCCCTGCTCGATGACGATACCGAAGAATTGAAAAAATATCTGTACTATACATCCGCGCGCTACATTCAGAAAATAAACAGTCCGAGAAATGCCGGGCTGCGCGAGATTTTGGAGATGGAGGACGAGGAAAAACGTGTGGACGCTTTTTCCAAATACCTCTCGAAAAAAGAAAATATCGCAAGGCTGCAAAAGATTTTTCCGGTGATTGCGACGACCTGCATTTCCGCGCATCGTCTTGGCGAGCCGGAGCCGATGTTTGACATGGTGATCATGGACGAGGCGAGTCAGTGCAACACGGCGGTTTCTCTCGTGCCGGTGGTGCGCGGAGAGAGCCTGATGCTGGTGGGAGACCCGCAGCAGCTAAATCCTGTTATTTTGCTGAGCGAGGCGGTCAATGAAAAATTAAAAAAGCGTTATTCCGTAGCGGACGAGTACGACTACCGCAAAAATTCGATCTATAAAACCTACCTTGCCTGCGACGCGGTCAGTGATGAAATCCTGCTCCACAATCATTACCGCTGTCATAAGAGCATTATCGAATTTAACAACCGTAAATATTACAATTCCAAATTAAAGATAAAATCCGAGAGCACGGGGGACGAGCCGCTCTCCTATGTGGATATGACGGATGCGTTTACCAATTACAAAAACACAGCGCCTGCGGAGGCGAGGGAAATCGCCAGATACGCGGCGGAGCATCCCGATAAAAGCATCGGCGTCATCACACCGTTTGTCAATCAGAAAAAGCTGATCGAGGAGGAGTTAAAGAGCGCGGGTGTCACGGGAGTGACCTGCGGAACGGTTCACGCCTTTCAGGGAGACGAGAAGGACGTCGTTTTATTTTCCACGGCGATTACAGACCAGACGCAGGAGGGAACGTATGAGTGGCTGAAAAATAATAAGGAGCTCATCAACGTGGCGACCTCAAGGGCAAAGGAGCAGCTGATCCTTCTCTCGAGCGTCAGAAATCTGGAACGTCTCCATACGTCAGAGGGGGAAGACGATCTGTACGAGCTTGCGGCTTATGTCAGGTCCAACGGCAGGACGACCGTCACGCCCAAGCAGGCAAATTCAAGAGCGCTCGGCGTCAAGCCGTACAGCAGCGCGACGGAGGAGGCGTTCCTAAAAAACCTCACCCATGCGCTTGAAAATATCTGGATGACGCAGAGTCGGTACGCAGTGCACAAGGAAGTGCCGATTTCCCATGTCTTTTGCGAAAATGAGACGGGCAGCGATCTGTTTTACAACGGCAGATTTGACTTTGTTGTATACGAGAAACAAGGCGGACAGAAGCTGCCGATTCTCGCCATTGAGCTAGACGGCAAGGAGCATTTTGAGGATGAGGTTGTAAAGAAACGCGATAAAAAGAAAAATGAGATCTGCAAGGCGCATGATCTGCAGATCATCCGTGTAGAAAATTCGTATGCCAGAAGATACAATCACATGAAAGAAATATTGCTGAATTACTTTTCGACGATACACTGATAGGGAACAGAGGAGAGTGTCGATGCAGGTTATCTTCATTTTCGAAAATCTACATTTGAAATTTTTGTGATGATCAGGGGAAAATATCTTGTTGAAAAACAATTCGTCTGGTAGAATCAAGATAGGGCACTACATGAGAATGGTAGGCGGTTAGTCCTTCAGCAGAGGGACTGAACCCTCTGATTACATAGAAATCCTGCTTATAGGAAATCTTGGAAAGGAGGGCAAACTTATGAGTGATTTTGAAATGCTCTCCATCGTACTAATGATATTGAGTATCGTGGTATCGATTTTAATAGCATATATCAATCAAACAAAAAAGTAACCGCCCCCGACCAAAGGAATGCGGTTACTTTTTGTAACACATAAAACTTGGACTAACCAATTATCAGTAGTGCCTTATTCATATCTATAATATACCACGAGCATTATATATTGTAAACATATAATTTGTGACAGCATTTCATCATGTATGAAAGAAGGAGAGGAAATGAAAAAAGAACGAAGGCAGATTTTGCTGATAGGAATTTTTTTGCTGACAGGCTTTGTACTCGGCTATTTCGTGGCGGTGACGCAGGAAAACCAGCTGCAGGATCCTGCATACATTGCATTTTGGACGAGTCAGAATATGCCCGTTCCGGAACCGGGAGGCTTTGCAAAAAATATCGTTGCAATGGGACTGCTGTTTTCGGGGATACCTACGGGACTGATATTTTTTCGGCACATTGCAGAAAAATGGCTGACCTCTGCAGCGCCTAAAATTTGCATTGGTTTTCTCACTTTTCCCATCTATACGTGCATAGGTACCGTTTGTTCCATTCCGTTCATGATTTATCTGACAGTGATCCTGGCAAGAGGAAAGAGGCGCTAAACAAAAGCCGCCTCTTTCTCTCCAACCGTATCTACCATATTCCCATCACTCTCTGGAGCACCAGGCTCACCGCAGTGATGCCGCCCCAGCAGCACGCGCCGAGAAGCAGAGGTTTCCCTCCGGTTTTGATCAATTTTACAATATTGCTGTTTAAGCCGATGGCAGCCATCGCCATCACGATAAAAAATTTGCTCAGTTCCTTAAACGGCTGGAACACGTCAGCCGGAACGCCTGAGTTGACGGCGATCGTTGTGATAACGGAGGCAGCGACAAAGTAAAGGATAAAGAATGGAAATACCTTGCCGAGCTTTATTTTTTCTGCGTCGGAGCTTTGCGTCTTGTCCCTGCGTGCGCGGGAAAGTGCCAGCACCAGAGTGATCGGAATAATGGCAAGCGTTCGTGTCAGCTTCACGGTGACGGCAGTATCAAGCGTCTGACTTCCGAGGCTCCACATACTGTCCCAGGTTGCGGCTGCAGCAGTGACGGATGAGGTGTCGTTGACCGCAGTTCCTGCAAAGATACCGAATGCCTCGCCGCTTGTCGTGTCAAATCCGATCGCACGTCCCAAAATTGGAAAAAGAATTGCCGCAAGCACATTGAAAAAGAAAATAACGGAAATCGCCTGTGCCACCTCATCGTCATCCGCATCAATGACCGGAGCGGTTGCAGCGATCGCCGAGCCGCCGCAGATCGAAGAACCGACGCCGACCAGTGTGGAAATATTGGATGGGATGTGCAGTGCCTTATGAAGCGCGAAAGCGATAAGCAGGGAGGTGGCAATCGTACCTATGATAATTGGAAGTGATTGCTTTCCTGTCATCAGAATTACATTCAAATTCATACCAAAACCAAGAAGAACCACGGCTGTCTGCAAAATAATTTTTGAGGTAAACTTGATGCCGCTTTGCGCACTTCCTTTATCGGTCCAAAAACCGGTAATCACCATTCCGGCGATAATGGCGATAATCGCGCCGCCGACAAGTGGAAAAACCTTCCCCAGATACCATGAAGGCAATGCGATCGCGAGACATACCAGAATGCCCGGAAGATCTTTCTGAAATGTGACGATAGGGTGCATGGTGCGGGGGTTATCTTTTTGCAGCTTCATACTTTCATCTCCTAGGTAAACATATCATTTGTTTTAAAACATATCGTATCATTCATGTTTTATATCACGGCTATCCATTATACAACAGCCGATGCGGACAGACAATGAAAAAAGAAAGAAAAGTTGAGAGATTTAGTGGAATTATAGCAGTGATATGTGATAAAGTAAGGAAAAGAGATTTGTTTTGAAGGGGGAGTAAAACCATGAGAAAATATAAGCGCATGTTTGTGATCGTTGTGGATTCACTCGGTGTTGGGGCAATGCCGGATGCGGAGCGATTTGGAGACGTCTGCGTCAATACGCTGGGACACATTGCAGAAGCAGCCGGAGGACTTGCGATACCAAATCTGCAGAAGCTTGGCATGGCAAATATCATACCATTAAAAGCAGTTGCTCCGGCTGAGAAGCCGTTGGCATATTACGGAAAGCTCCGTGAAAAGAGCAACGGCAAAGATACGATGACCGGACATTGGGAGATGATGGGACTCGAGATCACCACGCCGTTCCAGACCTTTACCGATACGGGATTTCCGCAGGATCTGATCGAGGAGCTGGAAAAACGAACCGGCCATAAGGTAATTGGCAATAAGAGTGCCAGCGGTACGGAGATCTTGGATGAGCTTGCCGAGGAGGAGATCGCGACCGGGAATATGATCGTCTATACCTCCGCAGATTCCGTGCTCCAGATTTGCGGCAACGAGGAGACGTTCGGGTTGGACGAGCTTTACCGCTGCTGTGAGATCGCCCGTGAGCTTACGATGCGCGACGAGTGGAAGGTCGGACGCGTCATTGCAAGACCATATATCGGAAAGAAAAAAGGTGAGTTTCAGCGGACAAGCAACCGTCATGACTATGCGTTAAAGCCATACGGGAGAACGGCGTTAAATGCCCTAAAGGACGCGGGGCTGGACGTGATTTCCATCGGAAAGATCAATGATATTTTTGATGGGGAGGGAATCACGCGTGCCCTAAAATCAAAAAGCTCGGTGCATGGAATGGAGCAGACGATCGAAGTGGCAGGAGAGGATTTTACAGGCCTTTGTTTTGTTAATCTGGTTGATTTTGATGCGTTGTGGGGACACAGGCGCAATCCACAGGGCTATGCAAGGGAGCTTGAGGCATTTGATGAGAAGCTTGGCACGCTGCTTGCCACGCTGCGGGACGATGATCTTTTGATGATCACGGCAGATCACGGAAATGACCCTACTTATACAGGAACGGATCACACGAGAGAAAAAGTGCCGTTTCTTGCATACGCAAAGTCAATGGCGCGGGGCGGTAAGCTGCCGGAGCAGGAGACCTTTGCAGTCATCGGCGCAACGGTGGCGGATAATTTTGGCGTGCCGATGCCGGAGGGAACGATCGGGCACTCTCTTTTGGCACAGCTGGATGAAAAAAAGGAATGTGACTAACTCACAGATAAAATAAAAAAATTGGGTAAAATAGATACTGATCAGAAAAAACAAAATAGAAATACGGAGATAAGGTAAAGCTTGTATCATAGCGGTTTATTTACCTGAAATTTATGTGGGAGCGTCATAAATTTCATCATGGTAAATTTTACAACATAAGGGCAGCTCGCGAAGTGTGCCACCCGTTGTTGACATAAGAGTGGATCGGTAAGCAAGCCACCCGTTGTTGACATAAGAGTGGCTTTTGGTAAGTGTGCCACTCGTTGTTGACATAAGAGTGGCTTTTGGTAAGCAAGCCACTCGTTGTCTGGAGCCTTATCAACCTATGGAAACGCTTCGGAATGGAGGAAATTATGGCAGCATTAAAGATTACAAAAGAAAATTTTGAGACAGAGGTATTAAAGGCAGATAAGCCGGTACTCGTTGATTTTTGGGCAGAATGGTGCGGACCGTGCCAGATGCTTCTTCCGGTTGTGGAGGAGCTTGCCGGAGAGGTGACAGACGCAAAAATCTGCAAGGTAAATGTAGACGAACAGCCGGAGCTTGCCGGACAGTTTAGTGTAATGACGATTCCGACCTTGATCGTTTTTAAGGAAGGGAAAGCAGTAAATACTTCGATCGGAGTAAAAACAAAGAGTGAGATTCTTAAGATGCTTCAGGGATAAGAGGCATTTGAGAGCGAATAGGAAACATAGCGCCAGCGATAGACAAGGATGCCTACCGGCTGGCGTTTCTTCACATGAAATTGCTTTGAAATGGAGGATAAAATGGGATTTTCATTAGATGTCAGCGTACCGGTGATCACGGTATTTTTGCAGGGACTGCTCAGCTTTTTCTCGCCGTGTGTGCTGCCGCTTCTGCCGCTTTACATAGGCTATCTGTCAGGTGGAACGGCGCAGATGGGAGAGGATGGAAAAGTCACTTATGCGCGAAGGAAGGTGCTGCTCAATACCATCTTTTTTGTGCTCGGCACAAGCTTTGCGTTTTTTCTGCTGGGGATCGGAGTTTCCGCATTGGGAAGCTTTTTCCGCAG
>Avalanche_p1__coassemble_999_pt1 | contig 21386 bp, 20 predicted proteins | sample Avalanche_p1__metabat2_low_PE_018 | metagenome-assembled genome bin Avalanche_p1 | reverse complement strand
AGCAACGCCAAAGGTCAGCAGCAGCACGGGAATTTCCAAATATGCCTTTGTTGAAACGAGCAACACAGCGATGATGACCACAACCGCCAGAACCAGAATGATTCCCATTTCCCGATTGAGCATCTCGGCGCTGTCCGCTACCGCGCCTACCGTCGTAGAAATATAAAGATCATAGTCCGCGAGCTCCTCTCTGATCCCACGGATCGCAGCAATACTTTCCGGGTCCTCATCCTCGCCCTCTACCGTGACATCGTAAAGTGCGTTACTGCCGATATAGTGATCCTTTGTATCGTCAAACGCAACCTCCTTTACGCCGTCGATCCGCGAAATCTTATCCGCAAGCTGCTCTGCTTCCGCATAGGTAATATTTGCCACCATTACACGCGCCGAGCCGTAGGTGACAAATTCATCTTCCATGATATTCAATCCCTTCCGCGTCTCTGTCTCCTCGGAAAGATAAGACGTAATATCCTGATTCACCTCTACCTTGTTGACGGAAAGCACACTGTAAATAATCGCAAAAACAAACAAAATCATGATTGCCTTTCGTTTATTCACAATAAAAGTGGCTACCGTAAGCCAGAAATTTCCCTTTTTCTTTTCTTCGTTTGTGTCCATCTGCATTCCTCTTTCATTTCTTAACATCGTGTTGATTTATTCTCTCGTTCTTATTATAATAAAAGAAATTTATTTCTCAATCACCACCTGTTTTTTATCTGTCTAATAATCAACATTTTTACTTAAAGTGTCTATTAGTTAGAAAACTTTTAGAAAAGAGGATTTCCGCCATGACGACAATATCCGGCACCACCGGCACAGACAGACGCGTGCGGCGCACCAAACAGCTTTTGATGCATGCACTTTTCACCCTGATGAAAGAAAAAAGCTACAATGACATTACGGTAAAAGAGCTCTGTGAAGCGGCTGATATTAACCGCGGCACCTTCTATCTGCATTACAGGGATATTTATGACATGGTCGAACAGATTGAGCAGGATATGCTGTTTCAATTTGAAGCGCTGATTTCCGCACACGCCCCGACCTCTCCAAACGCAGCTCCCGATCTTTTGATCTCCGATATGTTCCGGTTTGCGGAGGAAAACCGCACGCTCTATACTGCCCTACTCGGCAAAAACGGAGACCTTTCTTTTCTGCGGAAGATCAAAGAGCTCTCACGCAGGAGGCTCATGGAATTATATGCAGACAAGCTTCCGGAAAAGGACCTGATACGTTTTGATTATTTTTACAGCTTTATTTCCTCCGGCTGTATCGGATTGATCGAGCACTGGCTGTTTTCCCCTGAGCCAAAGCCCGCAAAAGAGGTTGCAGCCCTTGCCACCGATATTATCACCGTCGGCATACGCTCTCTGCACTCGTAAGTATTCTGCAAAAATTTTATTTTTTTGTTTCCTTTTTAACAAAAATCATATATACTGATAGCAACCTGACAGATATTGTCCGTAGACGGTATCTAAAAAACAAATGATTTTAAAAAAGGAGTTACTCATGAATTTTGTAGGAACTGTCTGGGCATTGCTCCCGCCGATCATTGCGATTGCTCTCGCCCTTATAACAAAAGAAGTGTATTTATCTTTATTTGTCGGTATCTTAACCGGCTCTCTGCTCTACACCGGTTTTCGCCCCATCGAGACCGTGGAGACGATTTTCTCCGTTATGATGGAAAAATTGGGCGATCCGTGGAACATCGGTATTTTAATCTTTCTTGTATTTCTTGGCATGATCGTCGCCCTGATGACACGCGCAGGCGGTTCCGCCGCTTACGGTAAATGGGCAAATTCTAAAATCAAGACAAAATCAGGCGCTCTGCTCTCTACCTTTGGACTTGGAGCTATGATTTTCGTAGACGACTATTTCAACTGTCTGACCGTAGGAAATGTGATGCGCCCGGTAACAGACCGTCAGAAAATATCCCGCGCTAAGCTTGCCTATATCATTGACTCCACTGCTGCCCCCATCTGTATCATCGCGCCGATTTCCAGTTGGGCGGCTGCCGTGACAGGCTATACACAAGGCGATGGCTTCTCACTTTTCCTGCAGACCATCCCGTTTAACCTGTATGCATGGCTGACAATCCTTATGGTGGTATATCTTGGCGTCACAGGCTTCGATTATGGTCCAATGAAAAAATTTGAGGAGCAGGCGAAGGACGGCGATCTGTTTGGCGGCAAAAATGAATATGAAAATGTCCGACAGGATATTATCTCACCCAAAGGAAAGGTCATTGATCTTGTGCTCCCCGTGCTTTTTCTGATCGTCAGTTGTATTGTCTGCATGATCTATACCGGAGGCTTTTTTGAGGGTGAAAGCTTTATCAACGCCTTTGCAAACTGCAATGCCTCCATGGGACTGGTGCTCGGCTCATTTTTTACGCTGATATTTGTATTTCTGCTCTATCTCCCGCGCAAGGTCATTTCCTTCCAAGATTTTGCAGAATGCATCCCGCAGGGCTTTAAAATGATGGTTTCCGCTATTCTGATTCTTGTTCTCGCATGGACGCTAGGCGGCTTTTGCAGTACAAAGCTGGAGGCGGGCGCCTTTGTGTATCAGGCGCTGCACGGCAGCTCGGTTGCTGGAGCAATATTTCCTGCCGTTTTATTCCTGATCGGCACAGGACTTGCATTTGCCACCGGGACCTCATGGGGAACCTTCGGCATTTTGATCCCGATCGTGATCGAGGTGTTCCCACCCAACGCAAACCTGCTTGTTATCTCGATTGCCGCCGTCCTTGCCGGCTCCGTCTGCGGCGACCATATTTCGCCGATCTCAGACACCACGATCATGGCATCCGCAGGCGCGCAGTGCAATCATGTAAACCATGTAGCAACACAGCTTCCGTATGCTCTGACAGTTGCGGGCTGCTGCTTTATCTCCTATATCATTGCAGGAATTACGGAAAACGTAATTTTCACTCTGCTCTGCGGCGTTACGCTCCTGTTTCTCGTACTGACGCTTCTGCGCAGGTTCAGTGCCCGAAAACAAAACGAAACACGCGCATAGATGCCATTTTCATATAGAAATATTAACAGCAGGAGCAGTCTCTGCCCCTCCTGCGGAAACACTGCCTAACGCTGCCTCACTCGATCCCATACCGGAATCCGCGATAGACTCTGCGGCTGTTATTTCAGCCGCGGCTTCCGCCGCTGCCTCCGTCTCTATCTGCTGCGCCTGCTCAAGCAGCGCAAGCTCCTGCATTGCAGCAGCTTCCATACTAAGGTCAAATACCGCGCCGTTACAGGAAGCTCCGCTGCTAATCTCTCCGTTCCGCTCCATCATTCCTTTGATATATCTCATATCCGCTTCCTGAATCCGGCTCTGCTCCTGACTGCGATGCATCTGCTCCTTTTGTGCGAGCGCCTTCCTTTTCCTCTTTTGTTCTGCCGCACGCTGCAGCTGTTCGATCGTAAGCTTACTCTTTAATTCCCTCTCCTTTTGCGCCGTGCGCCTTTTGATCTCATTTTGCAGTTCCTGTTTCTGCACGCCATTTTCGCGCTCTCTCGCTCTGCGCTCCTGCTCCTCCTCGCGCAGATTACGCACCTTTAGCTGCGCACAGCGCACCATTCTTCTCGCATGTGCCAGCGCATATTCAATCTCTCTTTTATCGTATTGACCGCTTCCCGCTTGTCTTTGCAGCGCGGCAAGCTTGCGCTTTGCACTCGTCACAACGCCTGCAGCATTCTGCGCACGCTTTGCACGCATCAGCTGTGCCGATATTTCACGGTGATTATAATTTAACGGCTTCTTCGCTTTTCGCTCTGCCTTCCGCATCAATATCGACTCATAAGGATTTTTTGCTTTTTTTATTGTGACCGTGCCTGTCATCATCGCCGCACGCCCCATGTTTCCGGGTTCCGTCGTCATCATTCCCATTGTCCGTTCCTCCTTGAAAAACCTTTTGATTCCATTCCTATATCTGATACATCGGACAGGAAATGAACATTGTTTAGTGCTTTGACAATTTAGAATTTTTTAATTTGTTTAACAAAATATAAATTCCAATCAATACCAAAATAGTGATACCAAGTATCATATACATCACTCCGATATTTACTTGACTTCCGAAAAAATAAAGATTGCAATCAAGGGAATCTTTTAGTTTTTCAATAACCTCTGTTGGAATACCTTGATTTTGCATTTCCGCAAGTGCTCCTTGCATTGTATGATTTCGGATAAGTGATGTACCATAAGTACCCGGCAAAAATGAGATTATTTTTTGCAGGCCTTCGCCAAATGAAGAAATAGGCATATATGCTCCACAAATGAAACCATATCCCGCACTGATGATTGTACCTACCGCTGAAATTTGTCCTTGTGTTGATAAGAAAAAATTAATAATCGAAGATAATGCTGTTCCAAACAAAACAAGGAGTAAAATATCAAGAAACAAAAAGAATACATCTGCGAGTGACATATACCAACCGACAATAGCCACATAAGTAAGACAGATTCCCATTGCAGCAAAGCAAATAATAAGTGTTGAAAGCAAAGTTGCAACATAATAACTCAGCGAAAGTGTAGCTGACTTCACAGGAGATATTCTTAAATCTCTTATCGTACCATTTGTTTTATCTTGCACCATTAAAAAATTAGAACAAAAAGCAACCGTTACACACGAAACAGCAAGAATAGAGGAGATAAGTTGACCGCCTACCAGTCCCTCTATTATACTTTCTGATAGTTTTAATGAATTAGGTAAATTAGATGTAAAACTATCCCGATACACATTTCCAAGAAAAGTTACATAGAGTACAAGCAATATAGCAGGCGTTATCAAAGAGGTAAAGAACATTCCCTTATCTTTGAAAAACAATTTGATATTCCTTTTGATAAGAATGAAAGCCATACTCATTTTTCAGCACCTCCCACCAATGTTTTCCCCGTGACAGCAAGAAAAACATCGTCCATTTTTCCTTTTGTTATTTCGTAATCATTAAACAACTGCGGATTACGAATAATCAATTCAGTTGCAGCCTTTGTATTCGGTACAGAAAGCCGATAACCGTTTCGGATTTGCTCATATTCTACATTAAGTGCTTTTATATCCTTTTCATCTACACAGTAAATTGTGATGTAATCTCCAGTATAACTATTTTTTAATTCAAGCGGAGTACCCTCTGCGGATATTTTCCCATCATCAATGATTACAACATAATCAGCTTCCGCAGCTTCTTCCATATAGTGAGTAGTTAAAAATACAGTCATATTTTCATCTTTGCGAAAACTTGATATAACATTCCAAATAAGTCGGCGTGTCTGCGGATCAAGCCCTGTTGTCGGCTCATCAAGAATAAGGATTTTAGGCTTATGAAACAAAGCCCTTGCAATATCAATTCTTCGGCGTTGTCCTCCCGATAATTTACCAACGGTGCGTTTCAATAAATTTTCAAAATCTAATATTTTCGCAAGTTCCGAAAGCCGTTTCTTAAATTCCATTCCAGTAATGCCATATAAAGCGGCACGACTTTCCAAATTATCATAAACAGAAAGAGCAGAATCCAAGACAGATGATTGAAAAACTACGCCCAGTTCACGCTTAATATAGTCCATGTCCTTATCTAAATCGTGTTTATCAATAAAAACGCTTCCACTGTCTTTCGACAGTTGTCCGCACATAATATTGATTGTAGTTGACTTTCCTGCCCCATTGATACCAAGAAAGGCGAACAGCTCTCCTTTTTTCACACGAAAACTCAAATTCTGAACAGCGTTTACACTTCCAAAACTTTTGTTAAGATTATTGATTTGAATAATGTTGCTCATTCAATTTCCTCCTGTAGCATCGGTTTTAATCTCGCATAGAGAGCTATCAATATAATCCTTTCCTGTTCTAATAGAACCCCAAATTAGTAGATGCAATAGCGATACCGTAAATTATATGTATTATAGCATAATGCATTACCGAAAGTCATTATAAAAGATGACACAGCAAATAATTATGATACTATTTTCCCTGACTTCAAATCATAAAGTGGCAGACAAAGTTTTATTTTTGACTGCCACAATTTACGGTTTCTATATGTTACATTTTTTACTTATGGATAATATCGGCATATACTATTTCGCTTGCCCTTGCTTGTATCTCGTTCATTCTTCCAACCCACAACATCGGGTTTTCTACTTTAAGTTGTTCGGTCGCGCCCTCCTTGTTAGCCATTTGCTCAACCAATCGAAACATCATCTCCGTTACTTGTTCGTCAATGTCGGCAAGGTAGCTGTTCAATTTGCCGCTTGTGGGCAACGAAATATAAACCGCCCGTTTATGTTCCTGTAAGTAGTGTTTGTGTCGCTGTCCCCACAACCCGATAGGTTTGTTTTCTTTTTCGGCTGGTAAAGTAAGGCAAGGAATATAATGATCCCCCTGCGACTCATACCATAAACCATTGCTTTCATCATAAATATACTTGTCCATTAAAAAATCCTCCGTTATAATATATTCGCACATACATCACATTTTCCCGATTGCCACACTTTGTTATATCTTGTTATGAGATTTTTCTGCCCTTGATTTTGCCCTTATGATTGTGCAGAACAAGAGTAACATTGTGTGAAACTATATAAAGAGATAAGGTGTAATGATTGCGATAAATTCTTTGTTTTCAAGGTTTTGGGAGGATTTTATTAAAACACTATGAGGTGTAATAAACATCTGTAAAATTATGAATTTCTAATTGCCATTAAAAAACAACAAACCGTACGCTTCGTGCGATGATTTTAGGTCCAACAAAATATCCCCCGGCTATCTGCTGCGCCATGCATTCTCCAAGATCAAAATATCTCCCGCGTGGCGCAGCATCTCAACGTCCTTTCGGATAAGCTCTTTTTGATCCTCGATCTTCCTATCAAGCTTTCCATCAAACATACTTCCCAAACGATTGAGCGCAACAAACATCGATGATCCACGAAAGGTAATCGCTATCTGACCGTCAATATCTTCTTCAAATCGCATAATAAGTTCCAATAGCTTTGGTGTCAAAATATAAAATGCATTGTGCTCATCTGTGGCAAAAACCTCAAATCTGCTGTTAAACACTTCATTTTCTGTCAAAATCTTATGCTTCTCCGTCCATCCCTTTATGCTCGATATAAATTTTTTCTCAAAAATCTGCACATAACCGTGACTCTCCTTACTCCGGTCAAAATCAGTAAACTGTATGATCTGTCCCTCAAAAATGGTCTCTACCCGCATGTTCTTACCCGATCCCGCCAAATACTTTGTCACAACATCGCAATAGCGGAAAGAAAATCCCTGATAACAGCCGGTCAGCATATCCTCGCTGCTGAAGTAACGCTTATCTCCACAGGATATAACTGCAGCATTGCGCACTTCATCGTAGGTCATCCCTCCTCTTAGCTGATAACCGAGATTTTCAAATAATCCCATTTCACCGATCACAGACAGTACATATTTATTTTTAAATTCCTGGTTAAATTTCTCATATGCGCGGTGCACGACCAGTCGATAAAAAATTCCAAAAAATATCCCGGTCACGATCAGAGAACCAATGATCATACAAACCACATTCATCCACATAGGATCATCCTCACCGATTCGATACCGTTCTTCTCCCCAAAAAAAATACCAGCCAGATTGATAAAACATCACTGCATACATGACAACAGACATAACTATGACTACAATAAACCGGATTCTTGCCTTCTTTTGCAGCCTCTCTAAACGCATTTCTTCACTTTTGCGCTCCATCCGTTCTCCCCCTTTCAGTCAAATTTTACCTGAAACGTGCGCTTATGCCCCTCTGTCTCATAAAAGTCAGCCTTTTCCATGCGGCACATGGAGGCCACGACAGACCAAGGAATCGTGGCGAGCATCTGATTATACAAGGACACATTTGCATTGTACAAACGGCGGGCTGCTTGAAGGTGCTCCTCTGAATCATAAATTGTACGCTGGAAATACTCCACCGGTATCCATCCGTTCAGCACCGGATACTGCTCTGCTAAAGCGTTAATACCGGCGCCAACGTCTGCCAGATCATGATGAACACCTGCCAGCACACCTACTTTTTGGCTAAATGTGTGATTCAGACGCCCCTCTGCGCTGCCAAGTGTCTCATTTCCATTCGACCGACGTCCAAAACCCTCTCCCGCCTTACCGCCTCCGCGACGAATATGGCTGCGATCCAAATTTCCCTTAATCTGCTCCATCATTCTTGACTGTCTGGCAATCTCTTTGTCAATCGCAGCCATCATCTCCTCCTGAGCATCCTGCTGCCGATTCATCTTTTTTTCTTCCAATTCCTCCCTCATTCTTGTTTTTGTCACATCGGTCATGATCTGATGCTCATGAGAGAGATATTTTTTTACTGCCTCAATCTGTTCTGAAAGCATATCAAATCTTTTCTCCAACGCCACATCAATGTCCGCGCCCGCTTCCTCAACCTTAATGCGCAGACGCTGCAGTCGGTTATAAAGTAATATGTAAACAACTGCCAATCCAATAACTGCTGCCGGAATCCCGACGATCAAATAATCTCCCATATACATTACTCCTCCTTGCTTTTGTGGTTTTTCATTTGTTTATCTTATTTTACCACAGCCAAAATCAGCAAAACAACAAATATTCTTCATTTTTTCCTATCTGTCAAAACAAACTATGAACGTCTCGCTTTGCGCGCTGCCCATCGTTTATAAAAGTACACTTCCCAACTGCCAAACACCATCGTACAATTGCCTACCTACGACAGATATGCTATGATAAAAGTACTTTAAACTGGAGGGTTCTATGGAAATTCTTGCCATCAGAGAACATGAAGAATTTATAAAGAAAGCCGCTGCATGGTTTCATGAAAAATGGGGAATTCCGGCTGCGGAATATCAGAAAAGCATGGATGCATGCAGAAGTAATAAAGGAAGCATTCCGCAGTGGTATATCGCTGTTGAGAAGAATCGCATCATCGGCGGAATCGGTGTCATCGAAAATGATTTCCACGACCGTCCGGATCTAACCCCGAATATCTGCGCGCTTTATGTAGAACAGGATTACCGCTGTCATGGTCTTGCCGGGCGTCTTCTTCGCCATGTCTGCCGGGATATGCGCTCATTTGGCATCCGCACGCTTTATCTTGTCACGGAGCACAACTCATTTTATGAGCGCTATGGCTGGAAGTTTTTGTGCATGGTCAATGCGGACGGGGAGGATGAGCAGCTGAGACTGTATGTGTATGAGCATATGCAATAACAAAAACACATTTCATACACTGCCCCCATCATTTGTACCTTCATTCTTTCAAATATTAAAATAAATCGATACTGCTTAACGTCTCTTTTGTTTGAATGGACTTGCCCAGTCAAAAGAAAGGTATCTCTTATGTATGTACATCATTTTATTTTAGACCTGTTAGCAAATTTTCTTGACTTTTTTACAATGGAACTTTTTGCCCTTACCTGCTTTCGCTATCAGCATCCATTTCAGAAAACATGGTATCGCAGTCTGTTTATAGTTATCAATCTGGCGATCGCAGCCGTTCCGGTCATTCCCTATATTCCCCTTGTCTATATGATCCTCTGCTTCTTTTATTTTTTCTTTGTTTCTTCTTTTCGGGCAAAAGAAAGCTTTCTTTTCTGGGTGAAATACGAGATCATCATACATTTGGTACAATTTGGAGCATACGTCTTCACCGCTTCTTTTAATCTAAAAATGTATGCGGAAGGCAATGATCCCTCTCTGCCATTTTTTGAGTATCAGGCTGTTACAAGCCTGCTGCTGACCTATATCCTTTTGAATCTCTATATGAATGCAAGACGCCTGAAATCCCTGCGGATCAAAACAGTCTACCCCGTCACATTTTCCCTGCTTTCTATCGGGATTTTATTTTTAGTGATCTTTTTCAACAACATGCTCTCCACATTTGCGGAGTTATCCACAATCCTGCCGTGGCTCTATCTCTCTGTTGTCTGTATTCTGTCGCTTGCCCTCAATTCTTATGGGAAAATCATTGAAATTTTAGAGGAACGCATGAAGGAAAGTCTACTGACTGACAAATATCAAATGGAGCTCTCTTATTTTGGTGATATTCAAAAATCATTAGAGCATATCTCGCGCCTTCGCCACGATTTTAAAAATCACCTGATCGTGCTGGATTCCTATGCAGCGCAAAACCAAACGCAAAAGCTGCGCGAATATCTTTCGCAGATCACCTCAGAGCTGGAAATTTCCAGACTAATTTGCACACCGGACGATTTAATTTCGTCCATTCTGAATACAAAAAATGCAGTCTGTCAAAGACTGCACATAACGTTTGAGGTAATCTGCGATTTCCTCGATCGATATTTTTCTGATTTTGCCGCCATTACAATCCTCGGCAATATTTTAGACAATGCGATCACGGCAGCCGCCGAAGCAAAAGACCGGCAGATCAAACTTTCTCTGCTGCAGGCAGACTATTACCTCGCAATCTCCTGCACAAACACTCATCACGGCGCGATCCATGAAAAAAACGGTGTTTTCTTAAGCACAAAAACGGACACCTCCTCTGTCCACGGGCTTGGAATCGGAAATGTCCGCAAATGCATAAAGGATTTAAACGGAACGCTGGACATCCGCTATACCGATCAGGAATTTACCGTGGATATTCTGATTCCCAATCGCCCTACCGGATAAAACTCCGGCGCACCGTTTCCTCCTATTTTTCTATAAAGCCGCTTGTTTTTGGAAATCTGTCTGCTTTCTAATCCATATCAGCAGCACGGCAACAAGGATGAAAGACAAAGCACCTGCGATCCAGATTACCACAGCAGGCAGAGCCGGAAGCAAAAAGAGCATCTCCCCTGCTGTATTAAACGCCATATGGAGCAAAATACTTGCCGCCAATGAGCCATATCTCTCGAAGCACCATACTAATAGAACTCCGAACAAACATGTGTAGGCAGACCAAAGAAGATTACCGTGCATCGCACCAAAAAGCACCGCGCTTAAAATTGCTGCCAGCCATATGGGCATCCCTCTTTTTAAACGTGTATACACAAATCCGCGAAATATCATTTCCTCCATCACAGGCGCTATGAGTATGCTGGAAACCCATTGCATGATTATATTACCTCCGGAAAGAACGCTTGTGCTTTCCGCATAGGACTCCATCCAGCTCTGCGGAAGCGGCAGTACCTGCATGAAAAATGACACAGCTATATTAAGTATCATGCCAAGTGCAAGCAGCGGCAGCACTCCCTTTTTGTCAATCCTCCTAAGACAGACCTCCTCGCTCAATCTTTTATTACGCAGTGAACAGATGATCCAGCAGCTAAGCAGCGTGAGTATTCCCGAAATCAAAAGGACAGGAGCGGTGTACTTCTCCATTTCCTCCGCCGCCCTCATAGTCAGCGCCATCTCATCCAGCGCGTGACCCTTGCCGGTCATTTCCTGTGCCAGCCGTGACATTAACATACTCATTGTGCCAATGCTCACCACAAACGACACAACTGCATAGACCATAAAATAAAAAAATGCTTTTCCCAACGCCGATGCCGTTCTTCTCATTCTTCCACCCCTTTCTGCACTTCCCCTGTTTCCAATTCCACCCGTTTTTCCGCCAAAAGTCTCTTTAACTTATCCCTATGAAGCTCCTGCAGCCTCTTATAATATTTGCGGCTGACAGGAATCTCCCGATTCCCCGCCAGGTAAAGCCTGTCCGGCTGCACCTGACGAATGTACGCAAAATTCACGATATACCCCTGGTGTGTATAATAAAAACGATCATGATTCAGCTTTTCATAAACCTTTGCGAGCGTATCATAGCAGGTAATCTCACAATCCTTCAGAAAAAATACGCACCTGTTTCTCTGTTTCTCAATATATTGAATGTCTGAAACCGAAAGCATCACCTCGCCGTTTCCCCTACCCACACAAATATATTGCTCCTCTGCCGCCTTCCTGTCTCTCTCATAATGAATCTGCGCAATACACTTATCCACAATGCGTTTCAATTCCTCATATTTTACCGGCTTTACCAGATAGCCGACGGCATCTGCCATAAATGCGGCAAAGGCATACTCCTCATAGCTTGTGATAAAGCAGATCGGAATTGTTTGATCGTGATCACGCACCAAAAGCGCTGCATCTGTCCCCTTCATCTTAGGCATGTCAACGTCCAGAAACAACAGATCGTATTTCTTCTCCCCACCTTTGAACTCCTCCAGCAAGGCTTGTGCCGAGGAATAAGGCTCCACGATCAGACGGATTCCCGACTCCCTCTCATATACCTCCAGATGCCGGCAGATGCGGTCGATATATAATTCCTCATCATCACAAACCGCCAAGCGAAATTCATGCAGCATCCTCCCCTCCCCCTCTCCTTTCCGTTATCTTCATCATACTTGTTTTTGTCTATAAAAACAAGCAGTAGTCTTTTTTCCACTTCTTATGATTCTTATGGTGAACCTATGGTAACCTTGGCTATTGCTATGAGCCACACAGCACGAAATGAAAAGATTCTTGATTCCAAAAGGAAAAGGAACGGAACGCAAACCGGTGTGCTTACATCGACAAAAAACTGCTGGAGGAACAGAAAGACCCGGCATAGGCTGCCGCCTATGCCGGGTCTTTCTGTTTCATATTCTTTTCATACACTCCGCCGCTGTCATCACTCGATTACTCTGCTACATATTCGTTATGAACCGCGTTGTTGAAAGCCTTTGCAAAGTCTGTCAGATTGTTATACATATGCTCCTCTGTCAGCCCTGCATTCATCTTATTTGTCAAAAGAATCGTTACAATCTGATTTTGCGGATCGACTGTAATGTACTGTCCGGTAAATCCGTTATGCCCAAAGGCAGTATCACTTAATGCAGTCATCCACGAGCTTCCTGTTGCAAATCCATAGCATCCCTGTCCTTCTGACATCCGGTCTGTTGTAAACTGTGCAAGTACCTCCGGGCTATACAGCTCCACACCATTGTAGCTTCCGCCGTCTAACAATGCCTGATACAAAATTGCCAGCTCCTCCACATTTGAGAACACACCGGCATGACCGGCAACTCCCTTACAGCCCATTCCGGCATTTCCGTCATTTACTTCTCCAATGAGAGTATAATTTCTCCATCCGTCAAATGCCGCAAAGGCTTCTTTGTCCTCGGTACAATCGTAGCCGAAATCAGGATAATTTTTCTCATCCACCATGCAATATTCATATGGGTTTCCAAAGGAGCTTACTGCAATCTCCTCTTTTGCAATTCCGTTTTCCAACGGCAGATAACCCGTTTTTACCATACCAAGCGGTTCATAAATATTTGTCTTTACATAAGCGTCAAGCGATTGACCGCTGACCTTCTCCACCAAAAAACCAAGCGTGAGAAAACCAAGATCACTGTAATAGTACTCTCCCGGCTCAAACATCAGACTCGTATTGCAGATATAGTCCAAAACTTCTTCTTTCGTATCACAGTACAAAAACATAGGTCTCCACTGTGGCAGACCGGAGGTATGTGTCAGCAGCTCCTCCACCGTTACATTTTCCTTTCCATTCTGCCCAAATTCCGGAAGATAAGTAGCCACCTTTTCCTTCACATCCAGTTTTCCTTCTGTCACAAGCTTCATCACTGCCTGCGTCGTTGCACTAATCTTCGTACAGGAAGCAAGGTCGATCATGGTAGTTGTCTGCATCGGCACGGTATTTTCAAGAAGCACGCCTTCCCCTGATGTCCAGTCAAATGCCTGCTGCACGCCATATGCCTTTTTTAATACGATTTTTCCGTCTTTGAGCACAAGCACCTGCGCTCCCGGCACAACCTTATTGTTATCTGTCGCCAAGGAACTTTGTACATAAGAATATGCAACCGCGTCCACTGCTGCCGCCAGCTTTTCATTTTCCTCATAAACAAGCCCGCTTGGCGCTTCCTCATCTTTCTGCTCCGTGCTCTCAACCACCGCAGCCGTATTTTCTTCCTGTGTCACAGCCTCCGACGTATTTGTCTGACCGGAGCATCCGGTAAAGGTCAATACTCCACACATCGCTGCCATAAAAATACTGTATTTCTTATTCATCTTAATCCCTCATTTCATTTTCTTATATATTTTCTTTCTCCATATTCCAAAATGGTGTACCGTTCTGCGGTGCACTTACTCCAAAGCAACTGCACACCGTTGCCCCCACATCGGAAAGTGTCTCTCTGACACCAAGCTTCCTGCCGGAAATTCCTTTTTGATACACCAAAAGGGGCACACATTCCCTCGTGTGTTTGCTGTGACCGATATTCGGGTCATTTCCGTGATCCGCCATGACTACCAGAACATCTTCTTCCTCCATGAGCGAAAGCAAATCTGCAATTCCTGCATCCGCACACTCTAAAATTTCCCGATAGGAGGCAGACGACTGTGAGTGACCCGCAAGGTCTGTCTCCTGCACATTCGTGCAAAGAAATCCTTTATCCATCCTCTCAAACTCTGCAATCGTATGCTTAAAGCATTCTGCGGTAGGAACACAGGAAATACTTGTTCCCCCGTCGTTTGCCACAATATCTGCCACCTTACCGATCAGCGTTACCGGTATGCCCTGCGCCGTTAAAATGGTAGGCGCCTGTACTCTCGCATCTACACCATATCCCAAATGTAGGCACTGATACCCTTGCTCATACGATTTTGACTTTGCGGAAGCAATTCCGATAAAGCGCCCTTCCTTTACCTCCTGCGCATTCCACAAATCCTCCATTGTGTTTCCGGTACCTCCAAACACAATGACCCTGCCGACCGTAACGACCTCGCGCACCAGCGCTGCAATCTCATATTCCTTTTCAAAGGAAATAAAATCTAACGGAGCAGTCACATTGTAGCACATACCAAGGTCTGCCTCCAGATTGTCGGCGACTGTCACATAATCATCACAGAGCACATAGCGAAGTCCCTGACTTTCTATCAGTTCCACCTTATGCCCTGCCTTTTTCAAATGCTCCGCCACCTCATCTACTTTCTCCTGAAACGGATGCGCCTCCGGCTTTTTCGGTAAAGTTCCCATAATCTCCTGATGGCCCATAAAGGTATCTGCCCCAAAATGCATCAGCTTCGATTTTCCGTAATTTGCTTCCGGCGAAAATTTCATGCAGCGGCTCTCTGCGCCGAACGCGTTCATCAATCCCAGCTTTTCCAAGGTCGGAAGCCTTAAATCCGGATAATCCTTTAAAATACTGCCCAGTGTATTTGCGCCTTCATCTCCCGGTCTTTCTGTTTTTGCATCGTCCATTGCTCCGATGCCGAATCCGTCCAGCACAATGACTACAAAACGCTTCATCGCTTATCCCTTCTTTCTTCCCTGACTGTCATAAACACCCACGATTTTTGGTCTGCCGGAAGAAATTCCCTCCACCAGCACCACATCGCTTCTTGTCACAAAAATCTGCGAGCGGAACGCCATAACAACCGTCTCTCCCACCTCGCACTGCTCGGACAGTCCAAAATGATAATCAATGCTCTCATCACTGGGTGCCAGCACAGTAAGCATGCGCGCCGTCCGCTCATCCTTTCCTACAAGAGCATGTGACATATGCGATCTGCGGTAATGTCCCCCGCCATAGCAATATGCCTTCCCCAGAAAATTGTGCGATATTTCACTGACATACACCATTGCCGGAATCTCCGGCTGGTCGCTCACCGCATGAAGCGGCGTCGTTCCGGTCAGTCCATGTCCAGGCTCTCCGCAGTTGCCGCCAAGCCTTACCATCATATCCACCGTCTTGACACAGGTGGCAGACGGGGTATTGATGATCAGATCATGATACCCAAGCTCCTCTAATCGTTCCTTTGCCGCTAACAGTGTATGTAAATTTTCTGTCGCCGCAATTTCTCCGATTTCTTCCTTATAAAGATAGCAGGGAAAGGAGGTAACTCCCGCAATCACGATATTCAGACAATTCTCCTTTATCTCAAGAACGGCTTCTTTCATTTCGTCCAACGTAAATCCCGCTGTCTGCCCCGAATAAATCATATCGTTTTCACCAAATACCCGAAGCAAAATGCCCTGCTTTTTTCCCAGCCTTCCTGCAGCCCGATCGATGGCATATACCTTATCCAGCGAATAAACCGTCATCACTTCCGGTGCGTAAGCAACGATCTTTTCCATCATAGCAGTTGGAACCTGCACCAGATGTCCCACATTTCCAATGGGAATCTCATGCTCCAGCATCGTGAGCGCCTCTTTAAAATCAACCGTGACCGCCCCATCATAGCCAAGCTCTATAAGCTTTTTTGCCAGATACGGATTGCGTCCTACCTGCTTTAGCATAAAATACATCCGAAAATCATGCTTTTTTGCTTCCGCCAAAATCTTTTTTCCGTTTTCACAAAATGCATCCACATCAATCAGATAAGAGTCCGGCAGAAGCTGACCTGACTGATGAAAATAAAAAGCGGCATCCACCAATTCCCTATTCCGTTTTCTTGTCTGCTCTACAAACATTACATCACTCTTTCCACAGATGTCTGAATTATATTTAAAATCGTGTCCGCGCCCGCCCGCATCGGATTAATACGAATCATTCGCTGCTCCAGCGTCGGGTCCGCCTTCCGAAACGTGCCCGATACCCGATAAAACATCGGCACAATCTCATATTTTGATTCTGCTCCAACGGGATTCGGCGCAGCTCCAAGCTTCCTTGCCTCACTAAGCACCTGCTCTGCAATCGGCTCATGAAACTCTACCAAAAGTACCTTCGACTGGGCATTTGCCAAAAAAGCGTCTTTTACCGCAGGAATCTCTCCCGCTTTTAAACGGCTTACACATTCCTCATTGACCTGTGCCTGAATTGCCAGTGCGACCGGTGCATAGACAAGTCCGTGCAGTACGTCAAGCGCCTCATGCCCCTGTGTCTGCATTCCGCCGGAATAGCTTAACTCCACAAGCTTATCCACATATTTCTTCTTTCCAACCACGATCCCGATTCCCTCCGGTCCAAGCAGCTTAAAAGAAGAAAAGCATGAAAGATCTGCACCGCACTGGATTCCAATATCTTTGACCTTCATCACCGCATAATTATCATCCGTCAGCACCGGAATATCCCGCACATCCTTAATTGTTCGGATGACCTCATGCATATCGTATCTGTCATCCATCTTCTGTCTTGTATACTGCACCAGCGCTCCCGCAATCTCTGTGTCTGCTTCCAACACGTTTCGTATGTCATCCAAGTCATTAAAATCTGCCTCTACCGGCACAAGCCCCAGCATCTCAAACGAAGTCGCCGTGGTGTTATAAATCGGCGCCTTATGCACGAGAATCTTTTGTCCGCAGCGCAGCATTGTATGAAGTCCAAAGCGAATCGCTGCACTTCCTGCCCCGCGCACAAGTACACAGGCTTCCGCACCAAATATCCGCGCAATGACCCGCTCGGTTTTTGCTGTTGTAAGCGGTTTATTTAACCCCCGCACCACACCAAGATCACCTCTGCTTAGGCTTTCCTGTCCCTCAAATTCTTTTGTCATACAATCCACTGCCCAAAACTGCAGTTTCATGGCTTCCTCTATGCTCAAGCTTAAAAGGGGATATGTCTCCATTGCTCTTACCTCCTTATCGTCTTTATGTTTCGCAGCAAATTGGCGTTACAAACTGCTGCATCCCGTCCTTCCTCATCCAAGAATCCGTTTCGGATTGTGAATCAGAAGCATATCCGTCTGCTCCTTAGAAAAGCCGGACTCCCACAGCATTGGAAGAAACTTTTCAAATAAATATACATATCCGATTCCCCCGCCGGATTTCAAATGAGATTTCCTCGTAATATCCATCGAAAGCACGACCTGCGACAACCGTCCTCTCTCCGCAATCTCATGCAATGCTTCTACTCGGAAGGTATCCGGGCAGTAGGCAATCTTGCCGACCGTATCAAATCCGACATTCACGCCCATATCCAGCACCTGTAAAATTTTTTCTATATCCTTGGACAAATCCATATGGCCAATGATAATCTTTTCCGGTGCGATCCCGTGGGAGATCAGATACTCTGCCTGCTGTGCGCCGTAAGTTCCCAGTGTCGTATGTGTCGTTACCGGTACGCCCGTCCGTCTTGCCGCCATACTCATTGCCGCAAAGACCTTTTCCTCCATCGGGGTCATCTGATCTTTGCTCGTGCCAAACTCTCCAATCACAGAAGCATGTAAGCCCGTATCGCCGATTCCTTCCAAAATCTCACTTTCCACAAGCCCTGCCAATTCTTCTGGCGTCTGGGTATGTACAAACTCCGGCAAAAACGGCTCTTTATAAAAACCGGTAGAAAGAATGATATGGATGCCGGAAGCTTCCTCCACCCGTCTGATATAATCCACATCACGCCCCATTCCGATATTTGTGACATCCAGAATGTTTCGCACACCATATTCATATAACTGCTGAAATTCCTTTACCGTTTCATCAAAACAGTCCAGTCTGCAATCTAAATCTTTCTTTACGCCCGACAGATCAATCGTTATATGCTCGTGCATCAGCGTATATCCTTCTTTTATCACCGCTACTTTTCCCTCCATTCCAAAAATGCTCAGGCTTCAAAATACATATTGAGATTTCCAAAATACCGTTCCGTCATTTCATCCGCTGCCACTTCATACTTTTTTGCCAACAGAAGCATCTCTCGGATGTCCGGGAGCGAACTGCTGCACAAAAGCACGGTGCAGACACCCAGCTCCCTTCCCGGTATGGTAACCGCCGACAGACCGCACATATTTGCCACCCGCATCAATCCTTTCCCAGAGCTTCTCTGCATTACCTGTGTGCCCGGATCAAAATGACCGAACACCGTATCCCCCATTCCATGCAAATCTACCGGACCCTCGCGGGATACCAAAACCATTCCTGATTTCACCGTCTCCGTTAGATAAGAAATCAGCTCTCCACGCGCGCCATAAATATCAATCCCCTCCTTCACCTCCGTAGCCAAAGCCTTACTCTCTCCCGATAAATCCAGGGAAAGCAGACCGGAAACTGCCCGGTCAAGCGTTTCTCTGTCTCTGGAAATAAAGCCAAGAGAAGGTGAAAAAGAGATTCCGTCCGTAGAAATCTTCTGAAATTTTTTCATTGCCTCTTTCTCCAGTAAAGGAGAAAGAAAGCCATACAAATTCAAGGCTGCCGCAGGAGCCAATACAGAACCTCCCCCGTCTGTTCCAACACCCAGATCATTCATTCTGTAAAATACGTTCAGCGCTGTGCCGCTGCTGGAACCTGTCATAGGCTTTCCTGTCAGCGGATTGATAAGCTGCATATCAACTGCCCGTCCGCCTAAAGACATTTTGTCTCTGGTATGAGTCAAAAATCCACAGGTCTCCAACCTCTGTATCAGACTCTGCGGGATCGCCTCCGTCTGTTTATAACCGGTATAATATGCATACCCGTATTTTTCCAGAGTAGGCTCTACCTCATCAATGACATTTGGGTACACATGCTCCACTGTGTGATACGGATTCTTTAACGCTAAAAAAGTTTTTTTGGCAAAGGCTTTCATAGGATCAGCCTGCTGCCGGAACTGCGATCAGTCCAATGAGCAAAAACAGGTTCAACAGAACACCAAACACGATACATGCCACCGGACCTACTGCCAAATCTACAATCGGTTTCTTTGCCTTTTTGTTCAGCAGAAATGCACCAATAACAAAGAGTGCACCGATTCCCGTGTAACCGGAAGCAGCTACCGACATTTTCTCCGCAGCGACAATACCTCCTGCCAGAAGCGCAACCTCCAGAACCTTATTCATAGAAGTACGCACATACTCGCCCATATCCTTAACGCCCGGGAACTTATCCATTCCTTTTGCAAAAAGGTCGATCAGCGCAATCTCAACAACCATGACCAATGCACCTACTACAAAAGCTACCAGAGGATTTCCGTGAAGCAGTAAACCTACTACAAATACAAACGTACATCCAGCCACGCCATATACACCTGTTACGATCGCGGTTGTAAATACCAGAGGGATAAATCCAATCGATCTTGCCACAGCCGTCAGTGCAGCATTCATATATTCTCCCTCTGCCAAAAGAGCCAAGGAGGCAGGATCACCTGCGATTATTGAAAGACTTGTTCCGGCTGCGATCAGACCTCCCATAATAGCCAGTAAGAACCAGTTTTTACGGATACGAGATACATTTGCGCTAAATCCAATCGTTAAAGCTTCATTGCTGTTGCTTTCTCCTTTTACCTGTGCCGCAAAAACAAGCATCATAATCATTCCAACAAGCATCGCCATTCCTTCCGGATTTAAGGCAACACTATTTCCGCCGATTGAAAAGACACCAAATTTTTTGACCAGATAAAATGCAAGTACGGTAACTCCTCCGGTGATCATTCCCTTCTTAAAACCATGCTGATATGCGACGCCGACCGCCGGAAAAACTGCAAATGCAACTGTTACATAACCGGATACACTTCCAAGATCACTGGTAAAATTGTAAGGCATCATACCAAATAGCTTTACAATAACTTCCAAACCTGCCAAAATAGCTAATCCGTAACCTGCTCCGATCACAGCGGAAAGAATTGTTCCCACCTTCGTATCGGGACAGAAAGAACCAATCATATCCGTAGTCAGCAGCAGACAGTGGATCAAAATAATGCTTGCCGCAATTGACGTCGGAATACCAAATCCGATCACAAGACCGAAGCTGATGGCAAAGCTCATGGCTGCCAGTTCTTTTTTAGAAATTTCCTTATTAAAGTACTGTCCTACAATCGGACGGAAACCATCATTAAAAACAGCGATTCCTTTGTTTGATAAAACGGATGCCAACGCACCGATTAACGCAATTACAAGATATTTCATAATAATCCTCCCTCTTTATCGCACAGCGCCTTTACAAGCACCGGAACGACCTCATCTTTATGCTGTGCCGTGAATCCAAAGGCTATTTTGCCATTCTTTACCTCTTGCCGAATTTCTTCTTCACTGCAAATCTGCCCCGGCATAGAAACTGTCGCACATTTGTCCTTTCCAAGAATGGCAAGCGCCATCGCAAGCGCTCCACCGCCACCCGTGTTGCAGGCGCCGAGATAGTAATCATACTGACCCGACTTCATTCCCATTGTGGCGTCCAAATCTCCCTTGACGGTCACCTCTGCCTGATCCTTTAACTGTGTTTTGATGATTGCGGCAATATCCTCCTTATCGATCTGCCCTCCTACTACAATTTTCATCATTCTTCTCCTCCTTTTTTATGATAAAAGATTACATATGTGAACGGACAAAAAGTCCTGTTCTGTCTTTGAAAACGGAAGATCGGTCTCCCCCAGCAGCCGTTCCAGCAGCTTTAGAGCCTTCTCATAATTTGGTTCCTCCTTCATACTCTCCAACAGATCTTCATCCATCGGATTTTCCTCTGTGCCTTCCTCCGCCCTCTTTCCCGCCATCGCCAAGTGCGTGATAAACATTTCCATCTTATCCTGCTTAGGAT
>Avalanche_p1__coassemble_997_pt1 | contig 21446 bp, 19 predicted proteins | sample Avalanche_p1__metabat2_low_PE_018 | metagenome-assembled genome bin Avalanche_p1 | reverse complement strand
CTTGCCGGAGAGCTTGAACCGGATGCCGGCAGCTACAAATGGGGAGTTACGACCAGCCAGTCCTACTTCCCGAAAGATAACACAGAGATTTTTGATACAGACCTTCTGATCGTCGACTGGCTGACCCAGTTTTCCGAGATCAAGGATGCCACCTATGTGCGCGGTTTCCTCGGTCGTATGCTCTTTGCCGGAGAAGACGGGACAAAAAAAATGCGTGTGCTCTCCGGCGGTGAAAAGGTGCGCGTGCTGCTCTCCCGTATGATGATCATGGGAAGCAACGTTTTAATCTTAGACGAGCCGACCGACCATCTGGATATGGAATCCATCACCGCGCTCAACAACGGACTGATCAAGTTCCCGGGCGTTGTTTTATTCGCGTCCCGCGATCATCAGGTTGTTCAGACTACCGCGAACCGTATCATCGAATTCCTGCCGGACGGCACATTTATTGATAAGGTTTCCAGTTATGACGAATATCTGGAAAATGACGAGATGGCGAGAAAACGCCAGGTTTACTCGATGTCTGCGGAAGAAGAAGGAGATAACTAACAAAAAAGAGGGCATACACCCTCTTTTTTGTTGCTTATCAGCACCTTTGTCTCTCTTTTAGAAGATCCTGCGCACTGCGATGACCTCACGGTAAGTGACCGGAGACGTCAAGGTAATTCCCGTCCGCTCATTACTTGCATGAAGCAATGTATTATTACCCGCGTAAATTCCGATGTGTCCGCTGTAGCAGACAAGATCGCCCGGCTGTATCTCCGAGAGACTGACGCCGTAGCCGGCGCTCCTTTGCGCCGTTGAGTTGCGCGGCAGCTTCACGCCGAACGCCGCATATACGCTCTGCACAAATCCTGAACAGTCTGCGCCGTTCGTAAGGCTTGTACCGCCAAACACATATGGATTGCCTAAAAACTGCATTCCGTAATCAACAACTGCCTGTCCGTTAGAAACACTCCCTGCGGGAGCTGTATTTCCTCCCGTTCCTGCGTTATTTGACGCCGCAGAACCGGAGGACGGACGGGATGCTTTGGACTGTTCCTTCTTTGCCGCAGCCTGCTCCTTCTTCCGCTTTGCCGCTTCCTCTGCCTCACGCGCCCGTCTCGCTTCCTCTGCAGCCCTTGCTGCCGCCTGACGCTCGGCTTCCTCTCTGGCGAGACGTGCTTCCTCCTCTGCCTTTGATTCGGCATGAATATATTCCGTCGAAAGCGTCACATAATCCGTAGACACATAGCCGTCGCCCTCAACAGTCGATACCTTTACCCAGCCTTCTGTCGATTCATCCAATACAACCAGATCATCCCCCTCCGGCAGCATCGTAAGGATCCGTGCTTCCGTCGTAGGCTCATTTCTGACAAACAATGTCGTTGTCGTCACCGTCGCATAACGTGTGCTCACCGCACGCGCCAGATTCTCATCGCCAACTACCACATACTCTGCTTTGACATATCCCTCAACGCTTCCCGATACGATTTTATACCAGCCGTCCTCTGTCGTCTCAAGCACCGTTGCCGCAGATCGATCGTAAAGCTTTCCGAGCACCTCGCTTTCCGTATTCGGAAGCGCGCGGACATTGACATAATGATTCACCTGCGCAATCGTGATATCTGCATATTCTGACGCCACGACCGGAACCTCATGCTCCTCTGCCGTCGCTGTTTCTGCCTCTGTCTGCGCTTCCTCCACAGCTTCTGTGTCTCCAGCGCCCTCAGCTGTCACTTCTTCGCCCTCCAACGCGCGCACCGCTTTATTTCTCTGCTCCGCCTCCGCAGCAGCATTCTGCGTATTCAGTTCTTCTGAAAACATATGGATTGCACCTGCCACCGGTCCGGCTGCACCCTTTCGCTCCGCGGCATTTATGTAATACCCTGTTGCTCCAAAGGCTATACTGCCCGCAAGCAGTATCGAAAGCAGCCTCATTCTCTGTTTCATTCTCTCGTTCCTCCAAACATCTTTTTTACTCTCGAACTTGTTACTGATTTATTACAAGTTTGTTTCATTTGTGTGATGTTTGAATTTTAACAGAGAAACTAACACAAATCTACAAGCAGATTCTTCCAATTAGAAATGCATGTCCTCACAAACAACGGACATCACGCTTCGCGAGCCGCTCTTATGTCAAGAAAAAACGGTGTACAGGGAATTTCCCCATACACCGCTGCTGGCACATAAACTCAATTCTGGTCGTTATACTTAACGTCACGCACGTCATAGCCACGGCGCTCCAGCGCACGTACTACGCGTTCAAAATCCGGTGCCTCCACACGCAGGAATATCTCGACAAGATCCAATACCTCTGTCGGTATGACCATCATATTACAGATGTCCCCGCCCTCTTTTGAGATCAGCTCACAGATTTTACCAAGCACTCCCTTAATATCATAGGTATAAATCGCCATCGAATTATGCTTATTTCCAAATATTTTCTGATACTCCTTAAATACCGCCTGCTGTGTAACGATACCAAGAAGTACATTTTTTTCATTCGTGATCGGAATAAAACGAACCTTAGAGGTGATAAACTGCGCCGCAGCCTCCTCGATTCTTGTATTTTCACCAATCGTGTCAATCTTTGTTTTCATAAATTCCTCGACACGCTTGGCGACAAACTCCTCCTTTGTACCCTTAAAATTCTTAAAGTACTCCTCAAACATATACTGCTTTGACAGTACTCCCACAAACTCTCTGCCGTTTACGACCGGAAGGGACAGAAGTCTCTGCTCATCAATGATCTGCATTGCCTCCTCCACCGTGTTGTCCACGCTGATACACGCAATCCTGCTAAACGGCATCATAATTGCTTTTACTCTCATACTTGGTACCTCCTATATATTTTCAATCTGCCAGTCAATAGGTTCCACTCCATGCTCTGTAAAAAACTCATTCGCCTTGCTAAAATGCCTGCATCCAAAAAATCCACGGTATGCGGAAAGAGGACTCGGATGCGGCGCCTTTAAAATCAGGTGCTTCGGATTTGTCAGCATCGGTATCTTCATCTGTGCCGGTCTGCCCCATAAGAAATAGACGATCGGCCGGTCCTGCGCATTGACCGCTTCAATGACAGCGTCTGTAAACTGCTCCCAGCCCTTTCCCTGATGTGAATTTGCCTGATGGGCACGCACCGTCAGTACCGTGTTTAAAAGCAGCACACCCTGATCTGCCCATTTTTTCAGATAACCGTTATTCGGAATATAACAGCCCACATCCTCCGAAAGCTCTTTATAAATGTTCTGCAAAGACGGCGGTATCTCCGTTTGCTCCGGCAGCACCGAAAAGGATAAGCCATGCGCCTGATTGACATTATGATAAGGGTCCTGCCCTAACAAAAGCACCTTCACCTTGCTAAGCGGTGTAAAATGAAATGCGTTAAAAATATCATCTGCGGGCGGATAGATCACCGCCTTGCTGTACTCCTCCCGCACGAACTGGTACAGCTGCCTGTAATAGGGCTTCTTAAACTCCGCTTCCATCGCCGGCAGCCAGTCATTTGTGATCATCGACATCGCGCATCTCCTCCTTGTATCTTCATAGGCTTCGCACAGGCACACCCCGCCCTGCCAGATATTCCTTTAAATCTCCGATTTCCAGTTCCTTATAATGAAACAATGACGCCGCCAACGCCGCGTCTGCACCGCCCTCTGTCAGCACATCATAAAAATCCTCCTTTGCTCCCGCACCGCCCGATGCAATTACGGGAATCTCAACGCTCTTTGCAATCTGCCTCGTGAGGGAAACTTCATATCCGCACTTTGTTCCATCGCAGTCCATGCTTGTCAGCAGTATCTCCCCTGCGCCCAGCTGCTCTGCTTTTTTTGCCCAGACTGCCGCATCCAGTCCGGTATCGATCCTCCCGCCGTTTTTATAGACGTTCCATCCGCTGCCGTCCGCACGCCTTCTTGCATCAATCGCCACAACAACACACTGACTTCCAAATTGCTCTGCCGCTTCCCAGATCAGAGCAGGACGGTCGATTGCCGCCGAATTTACAGAAATCTTATCCGCACCTGCACGCAGCAGCTCCTTAAAGTCGTAAACCGTCCGAATACCGCCGCCGACAGTAAACGGGATAAACACACGTTCCGCGACACGACGTACCATATCTGCCACCGTTTTGCGCGCATCCGCGGTTGCCGTAATATCAAGAAAAACCAGTTCGTCCGCGCCCGCCCTGTCATAGGCAGCCGCTGTCTCTACCGGATCTCCGGCATCCCTTAACGCGACAAAATTAATTCCCTTTACGACACGTCCATCCTTTACATCCAGACAAGGAATGATCCTCTTTGTAAGCATACGAATATCTCCCCGTTTTCATACATCAATCAGCTATGCTGGCGCCGCTCCTTCTATCCTTGCAAAATTTTTTAACAGCTGAAGTCCCACGGCTCCGCTTTTTTCCGGATGAAACTGACAGGCAAAAATCTGATCCTTTTCTATGGACGCATGAATCTGCACGCCATATTCTGCCACTGCCTTTACGATCTTAGCCTCTTTTGCCTGTAAATAGTAGGAATGCACAAAGTAGACATACGGCGTCTGTCCATGTGTACAGACGCCTTCCGAAAAAAGCCTTCCATTTCCACGCAGCGTCAGCGAATTCCAGCCGACATGCGGTACTTTTTTCCCATCCGTCTTTGGGATCCGGAGAATCCTCCCCTCCAAAATTCCAAGGCCCTCAACGCCGCCGCTCTCCTCACTGCCCTCAAACAAAAGCTGCAGCCCCAGACATATCCCAAGCATTGGCTTTCCACTTTCTGCAAACTCCCTGAGTATCCGGTCAAGCTCATATCTCTTTAGCTGCTGCATCGCCGTGCCGTAAGCGCCGACTCCCGGCACAACGATCCGGTCTGCCCGACTAAGCTCCCGGTAGCGCCGTGTGATCATACACGGCTCCCCCAGTGCCTGAAACGCTTTCTCCACGCTGTGCAGATTTCCTGCGTCATAGTCCAGAATCGCGATCATATCTTTTTCTCCACTTAATTTGCCGCATATCCGGTCTGCGCCAATATTTGCTGAAGCTGAACAGAATATTCGCTTCTCTCCTCGATTGCATACAGAGAAAGCGCCTGTTCCTCCGTCATTCCAAAAGTGCCTAACGCTGCCAGCGTCTGTTCCTTTAGCTTCGCGAGTTCTCCCGAACAGCCGTAAAGCTCTGCTTCCGGAAGATATTTCTGACATCTGCCCGCAGCCCTTACGAGAGAATCAAGCGCCATATCAAAGACTCCCGCCTCCATAAAGGTCTCATACGCCTCATATTCACCGGATACATTTGCAAGCAGACGATATTTCTCATAGGTATCAATATCCTGTTCCTTCATCTCCATACCGGCAACCATGCGGTATGCCTGCTCATAATTGCCAAGCGCAAACTGCTTTTTCGCATTTGCCATGCCGGAGGAATATCCAAACAAATTTGTGCCGAGAAGCACAAGAAGCAGGAACGAGCCCACCATGACAAAGCATAGGATTACAGGCTTTTTCGGCAGTGGCGGTGTAAGATCCGGCTCCTTTGGCTTCTTCATCTTCGCCTGCCTTGCCTTTTTTGCCCGCTTTTCTGCCTGCGCTGCCTTTGCCTGTGCCCGTCTTTGTGCCTGCGCCGCCTTTTTCTTCGCTTTCTTTTCTTCCTTCTCTTTCTTCTTTCTCTCTGCCGCATCCTCCTGTGTCTCTACAGGCTCCTGCGCCCCGCTCTCTAATTCTGTGCTGCCGCCCTCCAGCTCCTGCAGCAATCTGAGATTCTCATCGGACACATCATCTGTTCCGAAAATGCCAAGCGGATCTGCCTCTGCGGCAGGCGCGCTCACCGGCTCCTGTACGGCTTCTTCCAACTCATCCTCTCCAAAAAGCGTTCTGGAAACCTTCTTTAAAAAACCGGAAGACTCCTTTCGCTCTCTTGTTTGCTCTGTCTCCTGCGACAGCCCAAATCCCGCATTCGTATCCTGCACCGCTTCCTCCTGTACCTCCGGCTCGCTCCCGCCGAATAAATCCGAAAAAGAAGCCTCTGGCTCGCTCTCATCTGCAGACTCCTGCGCCTTTGGCTCGCTCTCATGAAACATATCTCCCAACTCCGAGAAGTCTCCCTCCGCATGCAGCAGCGCCATCAGATCGGAATCATCCTCCACAGGCTTTTCTTCCTCCTGCACCTTTGGTTCACTCTCGCTGAATAAATCCGAAAAAGAAGCCTCTGGCTCGCTCTCATCTGCAGGCTCCTGCGCCTCCGATCCAAAAATATCCTCCTGCATAGGCTCTGCATTTGTTTCCGTCTCCGACAGCAATGCCGCAGGCTCCTCAGAAAGCGTGTCTACAAAAATATCGTCCTTTCCCTCATCATCAAACTGCTGCATAAACGCATCCGCATCCAGTCCTGATAAGAAATCGTCCGTCTCCCCTTCCTGCTTCTCTCCCTTCATAGAATTTAATAACTTGTCCAAATAATCTTCTGTATTGCTCATAGCTACCTCCGGTGTTTAAATTCAATCGGGGATGTGATATTACATCACATCCCCTCTTTACTTCTCTCAATCCATGCTTCTATCAATCAAGTCATCAATCGCAGCCACAAGACTTCCGATCTCCGGCTTGGTCAGCTGCGCATCTGCACCCAGCAGTTCTCCCTTTAACCGCATCTCCTGATTAACAAGCGATGAAAAAATAATGAGCGGGATACGTTTCATCGTATCGTCTGTCTTTACAAGTTTTGTCAGTCTGTGACCGTCCATCAACGGCATCTCAATATCCGTAATGATACAGTGCACTCTCTCCCTGACATTTCCCTCCTGCCTATACTCGGTCAGCTTATCCCAAGCCTCCTGTCCGTTCATAGTTACGATCAGATTTGTATAACCTGCCTTCCGCAGACAATCTGTGATCAGTCTGCTCAAAAGCGGGGAATCCTCTGCGATCAGGATCGGTGATTCGCACCGCTCACGCTCCGTCATATTATCAATATCCGATACCTTTAATCCTGTTTCCGGACTGATGTCTGATACGATTTTTTCAAAATCAAGAATGATGATAAGCTCCTTGCCCATCTTAATGACTCCGGTCGAAGCGCTGTTATCCTCCGTATTGATCGTGGCATCCGGCTTTATGATAGATTCCCATGATACCCGGTGGATCCCAATGACCTGATCTACATGGAACGCAATATTTAATTTATTAAAATTCGTGATAATAAAAAGCCCTTTCTCCTCATCCGAATCCGATATTCCAAGACAGTTCTTTAAATTTACCACCGAAATCATCGTATCACGCGGCATAAAAATACCCTCGATGCTCGGATGCGAATTAGGCACCGGCGTCACCGGCTGGTAGGTTAAAATTTCTTTGATCTTTGCAACATTGATTCCGTAATGATTTCTGCCCAAAGTAAACTCCAGAACCTCAAGCTCATTTGTTCCTGATTCCAAAAGAATATTTGTATCCATTCTGTTTTCTCCTCCTGCCTGCTGTTATAACACAAATTCATAACCTCTGCGGATATTATAGCACAATAGTACTAAAAATGCATTGCTTTTTGCTAATTTCCCAAAACAATCTGATAATTCTGGTCTGTTGTCACAATAAGCTCTGCATTTTCCACAGCCGTCACCTCCGCAGGAATCTGGAAGAAAAGCACCGCCTTCTTTGTCTCTCCCGCATTGATCGTTCCCGCCAGCGATGAAAAATCATCTGTCAGAACCGTCTGCTGGGCGGTTGCCGTAATATCCTGTCCCAGCCGTACCGTAAAAGCGTCGGCGCCGGGCAGGGAATTTAACTCCACAGGCTCACTTCCTGTATTCCTAACATCAACCTGAAGGAGCAGATACTGCTTGCCGGCATCCGGATACAGCGCGTAATAATCAGCCTCCATATAGCTGTCCGCAAGACTTGCCCCCACATAAGAAACCTCAATACCCGGAACTGCAAGCACCTCGTTCCACGATGCAGGAACATACGTCTCCTCCTGCGTCTGCGTGTCCTCCGTCACCGGGGGCTCTGCCGTCTCCGAAGAAACCTCTGCCCCTGCACTCTGTTCCGGCAGAGTCTCCTCCGCTGCCGTCATACTGTCCTCTGCCGCTTCCGTCTCCTCAGGAAAGACCATCGTCAGCCCCTCCTTCTGGTACGCATTGTACTTCGCTACAACATGCGCAGAATAATCTACGATCAGCGCTTCTTCTTTCTCGGTAAGCTCATATGGCTTCTCTCCGCATCCGCTCATTAATGCAGCCGCAAACAGGGCTGCCGCCATCATCTGTATCCTTGTTCTTCTCATAAGTCCCCTCACAAAATATTATTCCTGTGTCTATGTTAGCATTTTCACCGGCATATGGCAATAACAAAATCATATCGGCCGCATTTTATTCCTGTGCACCAGCATCAAGCTCAAACCAAAATTCCACGCCATGCGCATGATTTTGCACGCCGCACTCTCTGTGATGCGTCTCCATGATCGCCCTGACAATGGAAAGGCCGATACCGCTGCCGCCATACTCTCTGGTGTGCGCCTTGTCTACCTTATAAAATTTATTCCATATCTTATTCAGATCCTCCTCAGGAATCGGGTCTCCGGTGTTATACACGCTCACCCTCACAATCCCCCCCTCTCTCCTTTGGCGCACGGCGATCTGCTTTTCACCCTTGGCATGGTTTATGGCATTGCTTAAGTAATTTGTAATGACCTCCTCAACCATAAACTCATCCGCCCATACATAAACCGGCTCCTGCGGATATTCCGTGATCGTAATGCCGTTTTGTTCCAAAAGAATCCCTGACGCCTGAAGCACCCCGACAACCAGCTCCGTCAGATCAAAGCGTTCCATCGTCACAGTCTCACCCCCTGACTCCAGCTGATTTAAGGTGAGAAGCTTCTTTACCATAAGGTTCATCTTCTCCGCCTCATCCATAATGACCTCACAGTAAAAATCCCGGCTTTCCGCATCCTCGTTGATGCACTCCCGCAGTCCCTCCGCATAGCCCCTGATCAGCGCAAGCGGCGTTTTTAACTCATGCGACACATTTGAGAGAAACTCCCGGCGCAGCTTCTCCTCCTTCGTCTTCTTCTCAATATCACTTAGGAGACGGTTATTCGCATTTTTCAGTTCACAGATCGTATGCTCCAGCTGATGCGACAGCACGTTCATATGCTCCCCCAGCTCATCGATCTCATTTTTCTCATCTCCCGCCGCTTCGTATTTGGCTTCAAAATCCAACGACGTCATGCGCTTTGACAGTTCCGTCAGCTTTAAGACAGGATCTGTGATCCTTCTGCTGACAAACACCGCCACAAAAATACTGACTGCGGTCGCAAGGATTCCGATATAGAGCAGAAAACGGCTGGAGAGCTTTACGCTTTCCCGAATACTGTCAAGCGCGGAGCGCATAAGGATCAGATTGCCGTTAGAGAGTGTTCCGTACAAAACAAGATATTCGGAATTTAAACGCATATCCGTTCTCCGTTCGATCAGATACGCCTCTCGCTCAACCAATGTCACAACCTTTTCATTTTTCCCGCCAAAAATAATATCCATAAACTCCAGCAGCATCTGCTGCGGATCATTGACGGACGAGCGCACGACAGTGCGGTTGGAGCTGATAATGAGCACGGTGATATTTCCATTTGCACAAAGATTGTCAAAGGTAACGTCAAATGCCGCGCTCTCCAGCGCTCCGGTAGCGCTTGCATCGTCGATAACGCCAAAGCCGTCCTCTAAGACGCGCTGCTGGTTTTTCATATAATACGGCTCTAAAAATACGGTATTTAACAGCAGGCAAAGCAGGATGGTTCCTGCCACCATACCGGAAATGATCACTGCGATTTCTCTTGTCAGAGAGCCCTTTTTTGTCTTTTTTAATATTTTTTTTATATTTATATGACTAAATTGCATTCTATGCCTAATTTCCATGCTTGTCAATAGCGCCCCGCTTGGGCGGCTGCACATTCAAATTTATATCCCATTCCCCACACCGTCTTGATATACGCACCCTTCTCGCCTATTTTTGCACGCAGCTTCTTTACATGCGTATCGATCGTGCGGGCATCCCCGAAATAATCATAGTTCCAGACGTGATTTAAAATCTTCTCTCTGGAGAGGGCGATCCCCTCGTTTTCCAAAAAATAAGTCAGCAGCTCAAATTCCTTATAGCTTAACTCAATCTCCTTCCCATCCACCGTGACAAGATGCGCCGTTTTGTCGATCACGATGCCTCCCTTCGCCAAAACCTCTCCCTCCTGCTGCAGCTTCCCGCTCCTGCGCAGAAGCGCTCCGACGCGCGCCATCAGGATTTTGGGAGAAAACGGCTTGGAAATATATTCGTCTGCGCCCAGCTCAAATCCATTCAGCTCGTCACTCTCCTCGCCCTTCGCCGTCAGCATAATGATCGGCACCTTGGAATTTTCGCGAATCTCCTGACAGACCTCAAAGCCTCCTCTCCCCGGCATCATAACGTCCAGAATCAGCAGCGCAATATTTTTTTCACTGTAAAAAATGTCAAGCGCCTCGTCGCCGTCGCCAGCCTCCAGCACCTCATAGCCCTCGCGCACCAGAAAATCCCGCACCAGCTTACGCATTCTCCTCTCGTCATCCACCACCAGAATCTTTAGCTTATCCATTCCGCCTGTTCCTTCCTCACCGCTTTTTTTATTATTTTAGCAGCTATTTATGAAAAATCTGTGACAGGCTACTCTGCCTGTATGCCAAGCTGCGCTTCCTTTTCCCTGATCGTATTCTCCCGCTCCTGCAGCTCCTCCTCCCAGCCCGCATAGTGATTCAATAATTTTTCCTCATAATTTAGGATCGTCGGATGACCTGCCGTTGCCGAAATGGCAAACATCGCCGCCACACAGAGGAGCAGTGCAAACGCAATTCCGGCGGTAATCCGGTAACGGTTTTTGTAATCAACATTGACATACCGCTCCCTGACCTTTTGCTTCTTTCCCGAATCCTCAAGTCTTTTTCGTATCTGCATTTCCAGCGCAGAATGCCGCACCTGTATCGGGAGAATATCCTCCTTTGCGATCGCCGGGGACATACGCAGATATTCCTGCAGCTCCTTAAGATAGGAAATACCGAGCGCCGTCTCAAACAAGCGCTCCCGCACCAGCTTATTGTAAATCTCAAGCACCTTCTTGGGATTGTTCATATCCAGCTTTTCCCTGATAAAACACACGCCGTCTTCTTCCTTTTGCGCCTGTCCCGCTTCCTCTATGCTCGCAAAGGCAAAGCCGCCCACCAGTCTCTTTTCTCTTTCCTCTGACATCGTTTTTTCCTCTTTCTCTTTCGCCCAAATCTTTGATATTTCTCATTATAAAAAAGACCTCGCCAAAAAGCAATGGCTGTCCCAAACGTTTCTTACAATGACACCGCCGCACTCTATTGGACGCAATCTTTTCTTTCCGCTTAACAGGCAGAAAGCACCGGAGACATCTCCGGTGCTTTCTCTCCCAAGTGGACCTGAGGGGAATCGAACCCCTGTCCAAAAGCCGAGCCACTGTACTTCTACGAGCGTAGCTTATGGTTTCTGCCGCCTTACGGCGGCGCATTCCCTCTGCCGGACTTGCATAAGCACAATTCCGGGTTCAGTAGCTTCATCATACGCCTGCGGGCTCAAAGCTTTGCCCGCATCGTTTCCTGCATCGTCGAAGCCTGATTGCTAAAGTGCAGGTGCTCTAGGTCAGACTGCTGCCATACAGGCAGCTAGTTACAGCTTAGGCTGCAACCGCTAAATTGTCTTCAGCGTTTAATTTTAATGTTGGAATTTCACGCATCCCGTGCGGCTCGCTTCTCCAGCTTTACGACCCCTGTCGAAACCTTTACAAGCCCATAAATTTATCTGTCAGCCCTCATTCTAAAAGGCTACAGATTTCTCACCTTAAATTCGCGCTCCGCTTCGCGGCGCATATCCTTCTTGGCAATATCCTGCCGCTTATCGTAAAGCTTCTTGCCCTTTGCCAGTGCAATCTGCACCTTTACGAGACTCCCCCGCAGATAGACCTCCACCGGAACAAGCGTATAGCCCTGCTCCGTGAGCTTGCCTGTCAGCTTGCGGATCTCTGACTTATGCATCAGAAGCTTCTTGGGACGAAGCGGATCCCTGTTAAAAATATTTCCCTTTTCATAAGGACTGATATGCATCCCGTAGACGATGACCTCGCCGTTTTCAATCCGGACAAACGCCTCCTTGATACTGCATTTGCCCATCCGCATGGACTTAACCTCCGTTCCATGCAGTGCGATGCCCGCCTCGTAACGCTCCTCCAGGAAATAGTCGTGGTGGGCTTTTTTGTTATTTGCTATTAATTTTTTCTCTGTCTTTCCCGCCATGACCTCTCCTCTCATGCTGTTACAGTATAACGCAGAATTGCCGATCCTGCAAGGAATTTTTACTGACCCGATACGACACGAAAATCAATCGTGCGCATCCATCTGTCCGTGCCGGAAACGACAACCTCAATTCGCTGCCCAAGCTTATAGCGTCTGCCCGTCGCTTCTCCGATCAGCTCATAGGTGCTCTCATTGTAATGGAAGTAATCGTCGGTCAGGGTCGTCACATGCACAAGACCCTCCACCGTGTTCGGCAGCTCCACATAAAAGCCCCACTCTGTCACACCGGAGATCACACCCAGATAGGTCTCTCCGATATGCCGCTCCATATATTCCACCTTTTTTAGCTTTTCCGTCTCACGCTCCGCCTCATCGGCACGGCGTTCCATCTCACTCGAATGCTTCGCGACCTCGGGCAGGATTTTTTCATAATGGGCGATCCTTTTCCCATTCATTCTTCCGCGCAGATTATCCTTGATGATCCGGTGGATCTGTAAATCCGGATAACGCCGGATCGGGGAAGTAAAATGGCAGTAATACGGTGTGGCAAGACCGAAATGCCCCGTGCCGATCGTCGTATATTTTGCCTGCTTCATCGAGCGCAGCGTCAATCTGCTGATCAAAGACTCCTCGGGTGTTCCCTCGATTTTTTCCAAAAGCTTTTGCAGCTCCTTTGGATGGATCTCGTCCTGTCCGATTTTTATGGTGTACCCAAAATTATTGATAAATGTACCAAGCTTTCTGATCTTCTCCGTATCGGGATGATCATGCGTGCGATAGACAAACGGCAGCTCCTGCCAGAAATAATCCTGCGCCACCGTCTCATTGGCGATCAGCATAAAATCCTCGATGATCTTTGTCGCTGTATTTCTCTCATAAGGCTTTAGATCAACCGGCTCTCCCTGCTCGTTTAAAAGAATCTTCGTCTCCGGAAAATCAAAATCGATCGAACCGCGTTTCATGCGCCGGTTTCTTAAAATTTCAGCAAGCTCCTTCATCCGCTCAAATAACGGCACAAACGATTCGTATTCCCTGCACTCTGCCTCGTCCCGATCCTCAAGGATTTTTTTTACGCTCGTGTAGCTCATACGCCTGTCAACCTGTATGACAGTCTCTGCGATCACATGATCCAGAACGTCTCCCTTCTGATCAATCGTCATAATACAGCTCAATGCCAGACGATCCTCTCCGGCATTCAATGAGCATATCCCATTGGAAAGCTTGTGCGGCAGCATCGGTATCACGCGGTCTACCAAATATACTGACGTTCCACGCCCTAGCGCCTCCACATCAAGCGCGCTGTGCTCCTGCACATAATTCGCCACATCGGCAATGTGCACACCAAGCTTATAGCATGCGCCCTCCTTCGTGAGCGTGATCGCATCGTCAAGATCCTTTGCGTCCTCCCCGTCGATCGTCACGGTCTGCCAGTCCCGCAGATCCATCCGTCCCGCCATATCGGCGTCGCTGACCTCGTTTGACACCCGTTCCGCCTGGTTTAAAACGCGCTCTGAAAATTCCACAGGCAGCTCATATGCTCTTACGAGCGAGAGAATATCGGTACCCGGATCGTTACTATGACCTAAAATCTCGACGACCTTTCCCTCCGGCTTTTTATCCTTTCCTCCAAAATCCGTCAGCTCCACCACGACTTTATGTCCGGTGACAGCGCCCTTGGAACGCTCCTGCGGCACAAAAATATCCTTCCCGAACTTCGGGTCGTCCGGCACGGCAAACCCAAACGTCTTGCTCTTTTCATAGGTGCAGACAATCTGAGCCGAGCCGCGGCTGATGATCTTTGTCACCGCTCCCTCACAGCGTCTGCCGGACGTCGCCTTGCTCTTTATTGCCACCTGCACCGTATCCTTATGAAATGCACCGTTGACCTGCGATTCCGGAATATAAATATCCTCCGCCAATCCCTCCACCGTCACAAAGCCAAATCCTCTCGGATGTGCAAGAAACTGCCCGACCAAAAATTTCCCGTCCGCCTTTTTATATTTTCCCTTTTCCGATACCTCAATCCTGCCTTCTGCAACAAGCGCCGCAAGCACCTCTGCAAGTTCGCCTCGCTGTGCCTTTGGCACATTTAAAACAGCCGCAATTTCTTTCGCCTTCATCGGTACATAAAGCTCATCACAGATAAACTGATAAATCGTCTCTTTTCTTTCTTCTAGTAGTTCCTTTTTCATCCTTACTTCCTCTCTCAATTCCTTTCCGACGCAGTGCGATCCTCCGGTGGTTTACTTTAGCAGGAAACAAAGTTTCCTGCTAAAGTAAAAAGACTGCCGCTCACACGACAGTCTCATCTCTCCATTAAAAAATTCCAAGATTCAGCACAACGGATAACAGAATAAACAAAACAACCAGGATCATAGTGATCCTCTTTTTCATTCCCTCTGCGGAACGTCCCTTATTCTTGCTCCAATAAGTCTCCGAGGAGCCTGCAAGTGCGCCAAGCCCTGCGGACTTACCCTCCTGTGCTAAAATAATCACTGTCAATGCCACACTGATCAATATGAAAACAACGGTTAAAATCATCTTTAAGATTTCCAAAATTATTCCCTCCTACGGTATCAACTCATAACTTTGACTATTATAGCACATACCGTCCCCGTTTTCAACCATTTTCCCGGAACTTTTCCAGCATACCGCCTACAAAAACTCTGCAATATCGCCAAGCTCCTCCTCGATCCGCAAAAGCTGGTTATATTTGCTCGTCCGCTCTCCGCGGCAAGGAGCCCCTGTCTTGATCTGCCCCGCATTGACAGCAACTGCCAGATCAGAAATAAATGCGTCCTCCGTCTCGCCCGAACGATGGGATATGACTGTGCGGTAACCTGCATGCTGCGCCATTGCGATCGCATCCATCGCCTCCGTCAGCGTACCGATCTGATTAACCTTGATCAATACCGCATTGCCCGCCTTCAGCTCAATGCCGCATTTGATGCGCTTTGGATTCGTCACAAACAGATCGTCTCCGACCAGCTGTACCTTATCGCCCAGCCGTCCGGTCAGCTTCTGCCAGCCCTCCCAGTCATCCTCAAACAATCCGTCCTCGATCGAGACAAGCGGAAACTGACGCACAAGCTCCTCATACAGCGCGATCATCTCATCCGCACTGCGCGTGATACTATCGGCACAGCGATCCTTTGCGGAAGCCTCTCCTACAGACTCCCCGGATTCGTTCTTATCTGCCTTGTCGGCGGCTCTTGTCTCGCCCGGAAATACATAGACTCCAAGCTCCTCGTCATAAAGCTCGCTTGCAGCGGCGTCCATCGCATACACAACGTCCTCACCCACACGGTACCCCGCCTTCTCAACCGCTTTTCCAAGATAGGAAAAAACTGCGCCTGCGTCCGCAATATCGGGCGCAAAGCCCCCCTCGTCGCCAACTGCCGTACCAAGCCCATCCTCATGCAGGATCAGCTTTAAAAAATGATAGATTTCCGCGCCCATGCGAAGCGCGTCCCGATAAGTCTTTGCACCAACCGGCATGATCATAAATTCCTGAAAATCAAGCGGATTTTTTGCATGTGCGCCGCCGTTGATCACATTCATCATAGGTACCGGCAGCTTCTTTGCATTCGCGCCTCCCATATAGCGGTAAAGCGGCATATCAAGCGCCTTTGCCGCCGTCTTTGCACATGCAAGAGACACGCCTAAAATAGCGTTTGCCCCAAGACTTCCCTTATTGTCCGTCCCATCCAGCTCGACCATTCTGCGGTCAATAAGCGCCTGCTCCAGCACATTCATCCCAAGCAGCGCCTCTCTGATCTTTGTATTGACATGATCGACCACCTTTTGTACGCCCATGCCGAAATACTCCTTATCACCGTCGCGCAGCTCTATCGCCTCAAATCTGCCTGTGCTTGCTCCCGAGGGAACAGACTCCCTTGCAGAGGTCTTTCTCCCCGTCGTCTCCGTCTCTGCCGTTACCTCAACCTCGACTGTCGGATTTCCTCTCGAATCCAAAATCTCCCGCGCGTGAACGTCTGTGATCGTAATCTTTAATGACATAGTAACTCCCCTTTCCCAGCATACATACTTTTTTATCCAGTATGCCACGAAAAGGGGAGTTCTATACCAACACTGCGCGTTTCGTTATTCTATTGCAACACCTTTTGTTTTCAGGAAATCAACCCATATATAATACTTTGATCCGTACAGGTGCAGATTGTCAAATGTCAGCTCCTTGCGCAGATTTCCCGTATCATCACACACAACCTCATTGACGTCAATATAAAATATCTTCACGTTATCCGCAAGCTGCGCGATCCGTTCATTGCGCACCTGAATGCCCGGATTGTTAAAGATTTTATCCTTATCGGACTTCTCCTTTGTCACACGCATAATTCCCTGCACATAAATGATCGCGTCAGGCTGAAGCTGCTGAAACTTTCTCACCGACTCCTCATATGCCTGCATAAAGGTATCGACTGTACCGCGTCCCATCTCATTGATTCCGATCTGGAAATAAATCTTTTTATACTGCCGTCTGGAAAGAGCCTCCTCCAGCGTCAGCTTCTCCCCGTCCACCTCGCAGAAACGCTGCGACCACATGTCATAGACATTCAGCCCGACCGTTGCAAAAAACGTCGCCTGATCCAGTCCGCCGTAATCATGCAGCCCTACTGTTCTGGAATCTCCGATAAATACGGCGTCGTCAAAATAATCGTCTCCTACTGCGATAAATTCCTTTGTCTGCGGTGGCAGCGGCTCCGGCGGAGGCAAAACCTCTGTCGGCTGCTCCGGCGCCTCTGTCTCCGGCGCTTGCGGCACAGCCTCTGTGCCGACAGCATCTTCCGTCTCTGTCTCCTCCGTCGCCGGTGGAAGCTGTCCGAGATCCGGGTTCTCCAACGGCTGCTCCGCCAGCTCCTCTCCTTTTAACTCCCATGGATAAATCCCGTCGCGGATCCCGTCAAACACAAGCACAAAATACGGCGTTTTCCTCACATCCTCTGTATAATCCCGATAAATCGTATCTTTTCCCATATATCCGATTGCAGAAAGACCAATCCAAAACAGCGCCAAAAAGATTGTTACTCTGCACTTTAAAAATTTTTTCAAAATTTCCTCACCACGCCTTAAAAGTTAAAATATAAAAACGGATTGTTTGTTGAAATCGCTAGGTAATAAATACTGAGCGCAAAAATTACCGCAACGGCAGCGCTGCCGATCCATTTTCTGCCATACGCTTTGTAGAGCGCCGTCGGGATCGGCGTTGAAAAAAGAATGCCAAGTCCAAACAGCGGCCAGTAATCCGACATATACGTTACATAATCCGATGCATTGATCACACCCTCCGTCTGCGGCAGAAACGGAAACAGCCTTGTAAAATAAATGCCAAGCTGCGTGACGTCCGAGATTGCAAACGCCATCCATGTCAAGGGCACGACAAACAGCAGATATACATGACCGATCAGATAGCTCTTTTCCAGCCATTTCCCGATCAGCAATTTCTCTATTCCAAGAAGTACAAGCAATGACGCTCCCCAGATCAGGAAATTGTAATCTGCTCCATGCCACAGGGCAGTCAAAATCCAAACGACGCCGAGATTAAAGAAAGTCCGTGCCTTTCCTTTCCGGTTACCTCCCAGCGGAATATAGACATACTCCCGAAACCAACGTCCCAGTGTAATATGCCACCTTCTCCAGAACTCCGACACTGATTTTGACATATAAGGCTGTCTGAAGTTGATCGGTATCTCAAAGCCAAGCATGCGCCCAAGCCCCCGCGCCATCAGAGAGTATCCCGCAAAATCAAAGTAAAGCTGGATCGAATACGCAAACGCTCCCATCCATGCAAGCTGCGTCGTAATACTGGAAAACCCGATCATCTGAATGGAATTCCACAAAATTCCGATACGGTCAGCAATGATGATCTTCGCGCCCAGACCTAAGATCAAAACCTTAAGCCCCTCCTCAAAATCAACGAGCGTCACCGTTCTTCTGCGCAGCGCGATCCGAACTTCTGAATAGTTAATGATCGGTCCTGCGATCAGCTGCGGGAACATCGTCAGATAGGTGCCAAGATTGACAAGCGACTTCTCCGCCGGCACCTTGCCCCGGTAAACATCGATCATATAGGCTGCGATCTGGAACGTGTAAAAGCTGATGCCGAGCGGAAGCTCATCCACCATCCCGCTGTATTTGTACAAAAACAGCACGCCAAAATCATAGCCCAGTGCAAGGATCAGCAAAAACCGCTGTCTTGCGCCCCTGCCCTCGATCGCATCGCGGTACATCAGACAGCCGAGTACATAGTTGATAAGAACGCATACTAACAGAAGGAGAACGAATTTTACCTCCCCAAACGCATAAAAAAGAATGCTTCCCGCAAACAATACATGATTTTTATAATTTCTTGGTGTAATATAATATAAAATTAAAAAAATCGGCAAAAACCGAAATAAAAATTCAAAGCTGCTAAATACCATCTTACGTCTCTTTTCTCATCCAAAGGTCTTCTATATGTTATATTCTACTTATTATAAATGAAGTACTCGCACATAATCAACAATATTATATCCTTTCGCAATTATTTAATAATTAGACCATAAACCCGTAAAAAAAGTTGCATAAATCTATAAAGTTTTTTTAAAAATTGCTTCAATTTCTCCGATAAAATACAGCGAACCGACAGCCACGGTTTTATGTGCTGCGCATGCGGCTCTCTCCATGCCCGCCGCAAGATTGGCGGCGTTGACCGCTGGAATCCCCCTCGTTCGGATAAACGCTGCAAGCGATTCTGCGTCAAGCGCGCGGGCCGTCTGTACCCTCACCGTGGTAAACTCCGCCGCAAGCGGCAGCAAAAGCTCTACCATACTCTCATAATCCTTATCCGCCATAACGCCCATCATAAAATGAAACCGCTCGCCCGGAAATAAATAGGCAAGACTTTCACTTAACGCCTGAACCCCACTGCTGTTGTGCGCCCCGTCCACCATAAAAAACGGCTCGCTTCGCAGCAGCTCCATGCGTCCCTGCCATCGCGTCTTAAAAATTCCGTTTCTGATAAAAGCTTTGATCCGGCTGTTTTTATCTTCTCCCGTTCTCTGTGTCTCTATACGTTCCGAAAATTTTCCATTTTTTAAAAACTGCTCCGCCGCAACGGCAGCCGCCGCAGCGTTTTCGTACTGATGAAGTCCGAGCATGCGCATCTGCAACTTCCCATGATCACCATAAACAAAGCTCTGCACCCCATCCTGATAACACTGCTGCAAAAACTCCTCCGGCGCGATGACATGACACGCGCGCGCTCCCGCCCGCTCTGCCCAGGCAAGAAGAACCGCAAGCACCCCGGGCGTCTGACTTTCCAGCACAACATCTGTTCCCTTTTTGATAATTCCCGCCTTCTGTGCCGCAATCTCCTCCAAGGTATTTCCGAGGATCTCCATATGGTCATAGCCGATCTTTGTGATCACGGACACCTCCGGCACACCGACTGCATTGGTGGCGTCCAGACTTCCGCCCAGCCCCGTCTCTAAGATCACGACGTCACACTGCTGCTCCTTAAAATAAAGAAGCGCCATTGCAAGGCAGACATCAAACATGGACGGTTCTTTTAAAAACTGCCGCGCAAGAAGCTCCTTTCCAAGCCTCTCCACTGCCTCCCGCGCAATCATCCTGCCATTCACGCAGATGCGCTCTCGAAAATCAATTAAATGCGGGGAAGTAAATACTCCGACACAAAGCCCTGCCTCCCGCAAAATTTCGCACAAAAAAGCAGAGACGGAGCCTTTGCCGTTCGTCCCTGCTATATGGATCAGCCGCATTCCCTTTTGCGGATCCCCCAGAGACTTTAACATCTCTGTCATCACCTCCACACCGGAATACCTGCCGAATCTTCTGATATTTTCAATCGTTTCTACTACCTGTTCGTATGTCATGCGTCTCTCTGCCATTCCTCTACACTGCAATGATCACTCCGCCGTCGTTCGCATACATACTGCTCACGCCGGCAGTATTAATAATAATGATTTTTTTAAATTTTGCAAGTGCCTCCAGCTTCTCCCTGACAAACTCCGCACGTTCCGGACAATTACAGTGCGAAATGGCAAGGATCCGCGTTTCGGTATCCGCCGTATCCGCTGCAAGCTGCACCAATTTATCAAGCGCCCGCTGCATGCCTCTTGCCTGTCCAAGCTGGCAGATCTCCCCGGTCTGCGTAGAGCCCATGACTGGCTTGATATTGAGCGTATTGGCGATCAGCGCCTTTAAATTTGTCAGACGCCCGGACTTTCTGAGCGTCTCTAAGGTCTCCAGTACAAAATAGGTATGCTGTGAATCGATATACTCCTCCGTGCGCGCAACAACCTCCGAAAAAGAAAGCCCCTGCTCCTCAAGCTCCTGTATCTTCATAGCGATCAGCGTCTCTCCGACAGATGCGCTTCTGGAATCAAACACATGGATCTGCTTTTGGGAATCGCGATATTCCTCCTCATACAGCTGCTTTCCAAGCTGCGCGCTGTTATAGGAGCCGCTCAGCTTTTCTGACAGCGTCACGACATACACACGCTCCGCCTCCTTGCTGCACGCCTCCATATACTGCTCGGGAGACGGGCAGGACGACTTTGGACAATCCGCACTCTCCCGTACTCTGCGCAAAAAATCCTTCTGGTCAAACGTCTCGTCATCACGGATACGATAGCCGTCAATTTCAATCTCGAGCGAAACCGTCTGAAAATGTCCGTCCTTCTTTAAGTCCTCCGTCAGCTCTCCGCAGCTGTCTATTACAATTTGATACATACTCTTACCTCCACACTCACTTCTCATTTATGCTTCCCGATTCGGCACAAATCTATATGTTATCATATTCCGTAATACATGGTTTTTATTACTACATGATGTTAGCACAAAAACCGAAACTTGTATAGAGGTAAATGCTTTTCCCGCGAATTAAATTGAAAAATACGCCTCTGTCAAATCTTTGAGCGTCTGCAGATCCGCCGTTCCCATCAGCTCTCTCGCCGAATGCATCGCAAGCAGCGGAATGCCGATATCGACTGTTTTTACCGGCAGCAGCGCTGAAGCGATAGCGCCAAGCGTACCGCCGCCCGGCATATCGGAGCGGTTGACAAACTTCTGATAGGGGATCTTCTTTGCCTCACAGATCTGCTGAACGACCGCGACTGCCTCGCAATCTGT
>Avalanche_p1__coassemble_995_pt1 | contig 21458 bp, 18 predicted proteins | sample Avalanche_p1__metabat2_low_PE_018 | metagenome-assembled genome bin Avalanche_p1 | reverse complement strand
GAATGATTTTTTGGGATGGATCGATCTTCCGGTAGATTATGATAAGGAGGAATTCGCGCGAATCAAGAAGGCTGCCCAAAAGATCCAGCAGGATTCTGAGGTGCTGGTGGTGATTGGGATCGGCGGCTCTTATCTTGGCGCAAGGGCGGCGATAGAGTTTTTAAGGCATGGATTTTACAATAATCTTCCGAAAGAGGTTCGGAAAACTCCTGAGATATATTATGCCGGAAACAGCATCAGCGGCACATATTTAAAAGGCTTGACAGATGTGATCGGCGACAGGGATTTTTCGGTTAATATTATCTCAAAATCCGGGACAACGACCGAGCCTGCGATCGCGTTCCGTGTATTTAAGGAGCTGCTTGAGAAGAAGTATGGCAAGGAAGGCGCGGCAAAGAGAATTTATGCAACGACAGATAAGGAAAAGGGCGCGTTAAAAAATCTTGCGACTGAGGAAGGATATGAGACGTTTGTTGTGCCGGATGATGTCGGGGGACGTTTTTCTGTTCTTACGGCAGTCGGACTCTTGCCGATTGCAGTCAGCGGTGCGGATATTGACCGATTGATGGAGGGTGCGGCAGAGGGGAGACGGCTTGCATTAGAGCAGGAGTTTTCCGAGAACGACGCGCTGCAATACGCAGCGATCCGCAATATTTTGCTTCGCAAGGGAAAGAGCGTTGAGGTGCTGGCGGATTACGAGCCAAGTTTGCATTATGTAGCGGAATGGTGGAAGCAGCTTTACGGCGAGAGTGAGGGAAAGGATCAAAAGGGATTGTTCCCGGCGTCCGTAGATTTGACGACAGACCTGCACTCGATGGGACAGTTTATTCAGGATGGCGCCAGAATTATGTTTGAGACAGTGTTAAATGTGGAGCAGTCCAGAGAGAAGGTTGTGCTTAATGAGGAGCCGGTAGACCTTGACGGATTAAATTATCTTGCCGGAAAGGATATGGACTTTGTGAATAAAAGTGCGATGAATGGCACGATTCTTGCCCATACGGACGGTAATGTGCCGAATCTTATGGTCACGATCCCCGAGCAGAATGAGTTTTATTTAGGGGAATTATTCTACTTCTTTGAGTTTGCTGTCGGGATCAGCGGATATTTGCTTGGTGTAAATCCATTTAACCAGCCGGGGGTGGAGAGCTACAAAAAAAATATGTTTGCATTGCTTGGAAAACCGGGCTATGAGAAGGCAAGAGAGGAGCTTTTGAAAAGACTTTAGAAGCAAATGCTTGACAAAAAACAAACGTTTTGCTATAATTTCGCTGTAATAAATCCGTAACATTTGTAACAAATACGAATAAAATAGCACAAAGGTGTAACACTATTTCAATAATAAGGTAACACCGATGGAGGATTCTATGAGTTTAAAGAGGAGAGCGATTGGAGGCATCGTGATTTCCGGATTACTGGTAACGATGAGCACAGTCGCAGCATCTGCGGATCAGGTTGCAGCGGAAGCAGCGACTGCATCCACAAAAGCAGAGGCAAGGACGGACTTAGCTACAGGGGGAACAGCAGGAGTGGTTGTTCCGCTCGATCAGATGCAGACAGCGGCGCTTGCGGATATGGAAGAAGCGGCAGTCGAGGTGGAGCATACAACAACCCAGCTGGTTGCAGCGGCAGAAGCACCGGAGCCGGAAGTGCCCGCGACACCGGAACCGGTCGCAGAGCCGATGTCAGAGGAGGAGCTTGCATGGCAGAATCGTTTGATGGCGGATGTGCAGGAGTTCCTTTATGTTAGGGCTTCCGGTGATGAAAATTCAGAGATCGTAGGAAAGCTTTACAGGGGAGCGGTTGCAGATATTGTAGAGCGCGGCGATGTTTGGACACATATTGTATCCGGTAATGTAGACGGATATGTGATGAATTCCTATTGTCTGTTTGGTACGGATGCAATGAATTATGCGGCAGCGAACTTCGATATGGAGGCCGATATTCAGACAAATGGACTTAGGATCAGGAGAGATGCAAGTACAGATGGTTCCGTGATCGCGGCAGTATCTACCGGAACGACGTTGACCGTGGATACGGAGGCGGCAGCGGTAGACGGCTGGGTGGCTGTTTCCTATGGCGGAGAAACAGGCTATGTCAGTGCAGAATATGTTACGACGGAAATCGCGCTTGGAAAAGCGGTAACGATTGAGGAGGAGCAGGCACAGCTTGCACGCGCCGAGGAGGAGAAAGCAGCGGCAGCGGCTTCACAGGTACAAAGTCAGGGTACAGTGCAAAATCAGTCAGTGGCGGCGTCGGCAGACGATGTTACTCTGCTCGCAGCCTTGATTCAGTGTGAGGCGGGCAATGAGCCGTACGAAGGACAGCTTGCGGTCGGAGCAGTCGTGATGAACCGTGTGAAGTCGGGAAGGTATCCGGGATCTATTTATGAGGTGATCTATCAGGCAGGACAGTTTCCTCCGGCAGGAAAGGGCTATGTCGCCAATAAAATTTCAAACGGCGTAAAATCCAGCTGTCTTCAGGCAGCGCAGGAGGCGATCAACGGAATGGATAATACAGGAGGTGCAATGAGTTTCCGCAGGGCATCCTCCGGACATCCGGGAGTTGTGATCGGAAATCATGTCTTTTATTGACATAAGAGTGGCTCGCGAAGCGTGTCGCTCGTTGTTAAGATAAGGACTGCGGATGGAGCGCGAGACATTCCACGCTATAGTTAGTATAAATAAGAATGAAGAACAGCCGAAAGAACACAGATTTCTTTCGGCTGTTCTTGTAATTTGAGGTAAAATATAGTAATATACTTACAAATAGAAAATATAAGCATAGGAAATGATCTAGGCAGAAAATGGAGGAAGCGCATATGGGATTTTTTCTTGTTGGAGCAATGATCGTAATGATCGTTTTGGCGCTGCTGGTTCTGGCGTCTTGCATTAAAATCGTACCACAGGCACATGCCTATATTGTGGAGCGTTTGGGCGGATATTTGGCAACGTGGTCGGTTGGCGTTCATATCAGAATGCCGTTTGTCGACAGGATCGCCAAGAAGATCACGCTGAAGGAGCAGGTGGTGGATTTCCCGCCGCAGCCGGTTATTACAAAGGATAATGTAACGATGCAGATTGACACCGTAGTGTTTTTTCAGATTACCGATCCAAAGCTTTACACCTACGGCGTAGAGAATCCGATTATGGCGATCGAGAATCTGACGGCAACCACATTGCGTAATATCATTGGTGATATGGAGCTGGATGAGACTCTTACCTCCAGAGAGACGATCAATACACAGATGCGCGCAACGCTGGATGTTGCGACAGACCCGTGGGGGATCAAGGTCAATCGCGTAGAGTTAAAGAATATTATTCCTCCGGCGGCAATCCAGGATGCAATGGAGAAGCAGATGAAGGCGGAGCGTGAACGGAGAGAGGCAATTCTTAGGGCAGAGGGCGAGAAGAAGTCGACTGTGCTTGTGGCAGAGGGAAATAAAGAGTCTGCGATTCTGGATGCGGAAGCAGAGAAGCAGGCGGCGATCCTTAGAGCGGAGGCAAAGAAGGAAGCGACCATCCGTGAGGCGGAGGGACAGGCGGAAGCCATCCTTAAGATCCAACAGGCGAATGCAGACGGTCTGCGCATGATCAAGGAGGCTGCTCCCGATGAGAGCGTGATTCAGTTAAAGAGCTTGGAAGCATTTGCGAAAGCGGCGGACGGCAAAGCGACAAAGATTATTATTCCATCAGAGATTCAGGGAATCGCAGGTCTGGTAAAATCTGTCACAGAGGTTGCCGCAGGCGAGAAATAAAAGAAGGAATAGAGAACATTTGCGGGCTGCCACAGCTGTGGCAGTCCGTCTGTTTTATGGAGATAATTGCTTTCAAAAGAAGGATAATTTATAAGGTTATGGCTGCATAAAAGGAGAAGAGCTTGAATTTAAAGGGACGAGATTTTCTAAAACTGATCGATTATACGCCGGAGGAGATTTTATATCTGATCGATCTGGCGGCGGAGTTAAAGGAAAAGAAGAAGCGGGGCGTCAGACACGATGTGCTTGCGGGAAAAAATATTGCATTGATTTTTGAAAAGACGAGTACACGGACGCGATGCGCGTTTGAGGTGGCGGCGCATGATCTGGGGATGCAGGTCACTTATTTGGAGCCGTCCAGTTCGCAGATTGGCAGGAAGGAGAGCATTGCGGATTCGGCAAGAGTTTTAGGCAGAATGTTCGATGGTATTGAGTATCGGGGCTATGGGCAGGAAATTGTTGAGGCGCTTGCGGAATATGCCGGAGTGCCGGTGTGGAATGGACTGACAAATGAATTTCATCCCACCCAGATGCTTGCAGATATGCTTACGATCAAGGAGCGGTTTGGAGCCTTTGCGGGTATCAAGCTTGTATATCTTGGAGACGCGCGCTATAATATGGCAAATTCTCTTATGGTTGTCTGTGCGAAGCTTGGTATGGAGTTTGTTGCCTGTACCAATAAAAAATATTTTCCGAATGAGAAGCTGACGGCGTATTGCAGGGAGCTTGGAGAAAAAACAGGCGCTGCGATCACACACACGGAGAAGATCGAGGAAGCGCTGTCGGATGCGGATGTTGTTTACACCGATGTATGGGTTTCCATGGGAGAACCAGAGGAGGTGTGGGAGGAGCGTCTGCGAGATCTGATGCCTTATCAGGTAAATAAACGTGTGATGTCCTATGCAAAGCCAGACGCCGTTTTTATGCACTGTCTGCCTGCCTTTCATGACCTGAATACAGAGATTGGAAAAGAAATTTACCGCAGGTTTGGATTTGGTGAGCTGGAGGTGACAAACGAGGTGTTTGAGAGCGAGCAATCCGTTGTGTTTGAAGAAGCCGAAAACAGGATGCATACCATAAAAGCGGTCATGCTTGCGACCTTAAGTGAATCATGGAGAGACAAATGAGAACGGAAATACTTACTGTTTTACGGGAAACGGACGGCTATGTATCAGGGCAGGAACTCTGCGAACGGCTTGGCGTCTCCCGCACTGCCGTATGGAAGGCAATCAATCAGCTAAAAGAAGCAGGGTACGAGATTGCGTCGCTGCAAAATAAAGGGTATCGCCTTTTGGGGGTTCCTGATGTGATTTCCGTGGAGGAATTAAAAAGTATTCAAAAAACAACATGGATCGGAAAGGAGATTTTTTATTTTCCAACGATTGACTCCACCAATACGAAGGCAAAGCAGCTTGCGGAGGAAGGATGTTCTTCCGGTACGCTGGTGCTCGCGGATCAGCAGGAAGCGGGAAGGGGCAGACGCGGACGGGCGTGGGAATCGCAGTGCGGGAGCGGGATTTTTATGACGCTGCTGTTAAAGCCGGAAGTTTTGCCGGATACGGCTTCGATGCTGACGCTTGTTGCTGCGCTTGCCGTGTCATGCGCTATCCGCAGGCGGACGGGCAGACCGGCGGGGATTAAGTGGCCCAATGATATTGTAATGGGAGGGAAAAAGCTTTGCGGCATTCTTACGGAGATGAGCGCGCAGATTGATTATATCAATCATGTTGTGATCGGAATTGGAATGAATGTGCATCATGAGAGCTTTGGAGAGGAGCTTGCGAAAACGGCAACCTCCCTGTATCTTCAGACAGGAGAGCACTGGAATCGGGCGGAATTGATCGAAGAAATCCTAGAGCAGTTTGAACGATATTATGCAGTTTTTTTAGAGACACAGGATTTGAGCGGGCTTGTGAAGGAATATGAGGAGCATTTGGTTAATATGCACCAGAGCGTTCGGGTGCTCGATCCCAAGGAGCCGTTTGACGGCAAGGCAATGGGGATCACTGCGCGCGGCGAGCTGATCGTAGACACATGGGAAAGCCGCAGACTTGTTTCGGCGGGCGAGGTTTCGGTGCGCGGGATTTACGGATATGTATAGAAAGAGGAGGCTGCATGGATGAGGTAGTGCTTTGCGGAGCGAGTGCATATAATAAAAAATTTTATTTGAATCAGCAATTTTGCGGATTGCCGGGGCAGGTAAAGGATGAGTTAAAGATTATGTGTGTGCTGTTTACCGAGGACGTTGGCGGTATTTTTCAGATGATCTTTAATGGCGATGGGGAGCTTGAGTTTCGTACCTCCTGCGATGAGGGCGATCTGCTTTATGACGAGATTGGCTGTGTGCTAAAGGTTAAGGAATTACAGTACAAAAAGCAGGAGCTGTTAGAAGCGCTGCAGATGTATTACAGGCTGCTTTATACGGGTTTGGCTGAGGAAGAATAGGGAACATGCTGTATCCACGATGCGGCAGAGGAAAGGAAGGTATTGCAATGTTAATGACGATCGATGTGGGAAACACAAATATTACGGTTGGGATTTTTCGGGGCGATCATGTGGTGACAAGCTTTCGCATCACGACGAAACTCTCGCGGACTTCGGATGAATATGGGATTTTACTGATCAATCTGCTGGAGCAAAATCAGGTAAAACAGGAGGAGATCGTGGATGCGATCATCGCTTCTGTTGTGCCGAATGTCATGCACGCGCTTGAGGGGGCAGTGATCAAATATTTTAATATCCGTCCGATTATTATCGAGATGGGCATTAAGACGGGGATTCGTATCGTGACCGAAAATCCGCGTCAGATCGGAGCGGACCGCATCGTGGATGCGGCGGCGGCGTATGAGCTGTACGGAGGTCCTGTGCTGGTGCTGGATTTTGGAACGGCAACGACTTACGATCTGGTGGATAAGGATGGGGCATTCCTCTCCGGAGTTACTGCTCCCGGCATCCGCATTTCGGCGAAAGCGCTGTGGGAGGACGCTGCGAGACTGCCGGAAATTGAAATCCGTAAGCCGGAGAGCATTCTGGCAAAGGAGACGATTTCCTCGATGCAGGCAGGGCTTGTTTACGGACAGATTGGTCAGACGGAATACATTGTGCGCCGCATGGTGGAGGAGGCAGATCTTGGTGAGGTAAAGGTCGTGGCAACGGGCGGTCTTGGCAGGATCATTGCCAGCGAGACGTCGGTGATCGATGTTTATGATCCGAACCTCACATTGAAAGGTATGAATCTGATTTATAAAAAGCAGAACCGGAAAAGCGGAAAAATAAAGGTACAGTAAGGTAGGAAATACATAGAAAATGAATCGGAAAGACATCATAAAGCCATTACAGATTGGCGGAGTGAAACTGGAAAATAATTTAATACTGGCACCGATGGCAGGCGTAAGCGACCTGCCATTTCGCTTGCTTTGTATGGAGCAGGGAGCGGGGCTTGTGTGCATGGAGCTGGTCAGTGCGAAGGCGATTCTTTATAAGAATCGAAACACGGAGGAGCTTTTGGCGATCGATCCGAATGAAAAATGTGTGTCGCTGCAGCTGTTTGGTTCGGATCCGGATATTATGAGTGAGATCGCAAAGCAGATCGAGGAGCGTCCGTTTGATATTTTGGATATTAATATGGGATGTCCCGTTCCGAAGGTTGTCAATAACGGAGACGGTTCCGCGCTTATGAAGAATCCTGTTTTGGCAGGAAAAATTATCGAAAAAACAGTGCGCGCGATAAAAAAACCGGTCACGGTAAAAATCCGAAAGGGATTTGACGAGGCACACGTCAATGCGCCGGAGCTTGCGCATATTGCGCAGGAATCGGGCGCTGCCGCAGTTGCGGTCCATGGGCGGACAAGAGAGCAGTATTATACGGGCGCGGCGGACTGGGAGATCATCCGTAGGGTGAAGGAAAATGTATCTATTCCGGTTCTTGGGAATGGCGATCTTAAAACTGCGGACGATATTGCCGCGATGGCGGAGCAGACCGGCTGCGACGGGTTTATGATCGCACGCGGCGCGCAGGGAAATCCGTGGATATTCCGACAGATTCTCCATTATTTTGAGACAGGAGAGACATTGGAAAAGCCGTCCTTTGAGGAGGTTACGCAGATGCTTTTACGCCATGCGAGGATGCAGCTTGCGATAAAGGGCGACTATACGGGAATCCGCGAGATTCGTAAGCATGCGGCTTGGTATACGGCGGGCTATCGCAATTCATCCAAGCTTCGGGGAAGGATCAACGAGGTTGAGAGCTATGACGAGCTGCAGGCATTATTTGAGGAAGTACTTTCATATAATGAAGAAAAGTAAACGCGGGAGCGGACGGACATGTCATATTCCAATGCATTTTTGAGAGACTTTCGTCCTGTATTTTTGGGGATTTTGAGAGAGAAAAATCTTCCGCCGGAGCAGGTGGCATTAGAGATTATTGATGAGGAACCGATCGGACCGGGGATTTTTGAGCCGGCGGGCGTCATGGAGGTGCTCGGTCAACTGGAGGGAGATTTGAATTTTCTGACGATCTATACGGAGCGTCCTGCATATTTTTATGAGTTTGCAGAGACAATGTATCAGGAGCATGGATTGCTTGTCCGTCTTTTTTCAAAGGAGGAGGGAAGGCGCCAGGAGGCGCTGCGCGCGATGGCGACATTGGTTCTTGATTTTGAGTGGGAGGGCGTTTGTCACTTTCAGCAAATACAAAAGGGCAGGTATTATATCCCGATCCACAAAAAGCCGTGGAGGCAGGGGGAGAATCTTGACATCATGATACCAATCGGGTATAATACTGTGATTGTCAAGAGAATACGGGAAGAAAAGCAAAGATCGGGGTTTGATCGATTTGAGGAAGCTTTTTATAATTCATAAATGAAAATAAAGATACAAAGAGGGGTAGCGGGTAATGGATAAGAAAAACATTCTGACTTACGAAGGACTAAAGAAGCTTGAGGATGAGCTGCAGGAGTTAAAGGTTGTACGAAGAAAAGAGGTAGCGCAAAAGATTAAAGAGGCAAGAGAGCAGGGAGACTTGTCCGAGAATGCGGAGTATGATGCGGCAAAGGATGAGCAGCGCGATATTGAGACACGCATTGAGGAGCTGGAGAAGATTCTGAAAAATGCGGAGGTTGTCATTGAGGAGGAGGTAGACCTTGAGAAGATCAGCATTGGCTGCAGCGTGAGAATTTTGGACTGTGAGTTTGATGAGGAGCTTGAGTACAAGATCGTAGGTTCTACTGAGGCGAACAGTTTAAAGGGCAAGATCTCAAATGAATCTCCGGTAGGAAAGGCGCTGCTTGGAAAGAAGATCGGAGACACTGTAAGGGTTGAGACACAGGCAGGCGAATTAGAATATAAGGTGCTCTCCATTCACAGAGCAAACTAATGGAAAAGACTCTGCGGGCAGGTTTTTGTCTGCGGAGGGCAGATAGATTGGAGGAAGAAGATGGCTCAGAATAATCAGGGAAATAATGGCGGGGGGCAGCAGGACATTCATCAGCTGCTTCAGGTGCGCTATGACAAGCTGCACGAGCTGCAGGCAAATGGAAAGAATCCGTTCGTCATCACAAAATACGATGTGACGAATCACAGCGAGGATATTAGAGAGCAGTACGGGGACTTAGAGGGCAAGGAGGTTTCTCTTGCCGGACGTATGATGTTCAAGCGTGTCATGGGTAAGGCATCCTTCTGCAATATTCAGGATATTAAGGGACGCATTCAGATTTATGTGGCAAGAGACGACATCGGCGAGGAAGCTTATAAGGAGTTTAAGAAATACGATGTGGGTGATATTCTTGGCATCCGCGGAATTGTGTTTACCACAAAAACAGGAGAGATTTCCGTTCATGCCAAAGAGGTCGTGCTGCTTTCCAAGAGTCTGCAGATCCTGCCGGAGAAGTTCCACGGACTGACTGACACAGATACGAGATACCGCCAGCGTTATGTGGACCTGATTATGAACGAGGATGTAAAGGATACGATGATCAAGCGCTCTAAGGTCATCAGCAGCATCAGGCGTTTTCTGGACGGACAGGATTTTATCGAGGTCGAGACGCCGATGCTTGTATCGAATGCGGGCGGAGCTGCGGCAAGACCGTTTGAGACGCATTATAACGCGTTAAATGAGGATCTGAAGCTTAGAATTTCTCTTGAGCTGTACTTAAAGAGACTGATCGTCGGCGGTTTGGAGAGAGTCTATGAGATCGGACGGGTATTCCGTAATGAGGGTGTTGATGCAAGACATAATCCCGAGTTTACTTTAATGGAGCTGTATCAGGCGTATACGGATTATCACGGTATGATGGATCTGACGGAAAATCTGTTCCGCCATGTGGCTCAGGAGGTCAATGGTTCTCTGGTTCTGACTTACGGCGAACATACGATGGATTTATCAAAGCCTTTTGAGCGTATTACGATGGTAGACGCGGTGAAGAAATATGCAAATGTAGATTTTGATGCGGTAAAAGATACAGAGGAAGCAAAGAAGCTTGCGAAGGAGCATAACATTGCATTTGAGCCGCATCATAAGAAGGGCGACATCTTAAGTCTGTTCTTTGAGACATATGTGGAGGAGCATCTGATCCAGCCAACCTTTGTGATGGATCATCCGATTGAAATTTCTCCGCTGACGAAGAAGAAGCCGGATAACCCGGAATATACTGAGCGTTTTGAGTTTTTTATGAATGGCTGGGAAATGGCGAATGCCTACTCAGAGTTAAATGATCCGGAGGATCAGAGAAAGCGATTTGAGGCGCAGGAGGAGCTGTTCGCCGCAGGAGATGATGAGGCGAACCATACCGACGAGGATTTCTTAAATGCGCTTGCGGTTGGAATGCCTCCGACCGGAGGTATCGGTTACGGTATTGACCGTATGACTATGCTGCTGACAAATTCACCTGCGATCCGCGACGTGATCTTGTTCCCCACGCTTAAGTCTATGGACGCTAAGAAGGGAGAGGGGAAGGTGGAAAAGACATCTGCAGCGGTAGCAAGTGTGTCCGCAGCAAGCGTACAGCTTGACCTTTCTAAGGTAAAGATTGAGCCGCTGTTTGAGGATCTGGTTGATTTTGATACCTTTGCAAAATCAGATTTCAGAGTGGTGAAAATCGAGGCCTGCGAGGCAGTGCCGAAGTCCAAGAAGCTGCTGAGATTCACGCTGAATGACGGAACTGACCGGAAACGCACGATTTTAAGCGGTATTCACGAGTATTACGAGCCGGAAGAGCTGGTTGGCAAGACCTGTGTGGCGATCACAAACCTGCCGCCGAGAAAGATGATGGGCATTGATTCGGAAGGCATGCTGATTTCTGCCGTGTATGAGTATGACGGAAAAGAAGGGCTGAACCTATTGATGCTGGATGACGCGATCCCGGCAGGGGCAAAGCTTTACTAAAGGTATAGGGCTGACCGCACCATCGGAGTAAACAGCAGATGCATGCGCAATGTACTGCTTTTATCGGAAAGCTAAGCGCTCGGTAAAATAGCGGTGAAAAAGTAAATGATATAAGCAAAAGAAGAACAGCTGGATGTATCAGAAATGGTACATTTGGCTGTTTTTTTGCTAAAATAGGAAACTTCGTTCCCTATCAAGTAAAAATCGATCGGGGGAATGCACTGCGTTGGAACAGAATCATGCGCGGCGTGATAATGAGGAAAACAGACAGTGAGGGAGTGCGCATTGGAACATATGAGCGCAGCGCCCGCTATGTCGATGACTGTGGGCACAGTCCTGTTGAAAATCACCGGAAGAAGGCTTATAATAGATGAAATGGAAAAGACATTGGAGGTCGACTTATGAGTTTTAACGGACACACTCAGATGCGGGGAGAGGTGCTGCAGCCTTTGGATGAGATTGACGGCTTTCGGGTAAGACCGGGATTTTTTAACAGTAATGGTGCTGTCAGCAATGGCAGGGGCGTCAGCTTTACGATTCATTCCGCAGGGGCAACAAGCTGTACGTTGCTGTTGTTTCGACCGCATGAAACAGAGCCTTATGCGAGCCTTCGTTTTCCGGACTCCTATCGGATCGGCAACACGTATTCCATGTATGTGTTTGATTTGAAAATTGATGAATTTGAGTATGCTTATCAGATGGATGGTCCGTATGACCCTGCGAGGGGACTTTTGTTTGATCAAAAGAATGTGCTGTTGGACCCGTATGCTCATGCGGTGACGGGACAGCACAAGTGGGGGGAGAAAACGATCGGCGGAGAGAAGCTCGTGTACCATGCGCGTGTGGTCGAGAATAATTTTGACTGGGGAAAGCCAAAGCAGCTGGAGCTTGCGGCGGAGGACTTGATCATCTATGAGTTGCACGTCAGGGGCTTTACAAAAGACAGCTCGGCAGGAGTGACGGCGGGAGGTACCTATCAGGGGTTAAAGGAGAAGATTCCTTACCTGAAAAATCTAGGCATCAATGCGGTGGAACTGATGCCGATCTTTGAATTTGACGAGTTGGAGAGCGAGCGGTTTATGGACGGTGAGCGGCTTTACAATTACTGGGGATATAATACCGTCTGCTTTTTTGCGCCGAATACCGCCTATGCCTCGGTGGTGGAGCATAATCATGAGGGAGATGAGCTAAAGGAGCTGATCTGTGCGCTGAAGGAGAACGGGATTGAGGTGTTTTTGGATGTGGTATTCAACCATACCGCAGAAGGAAATGAAAACGGACCGTGTTTTTCCTTTAAAGGACTTGATAACAATCTCTATTATATGCTTACGCCTGACGGGCATTATTATAATTTCAGCGGCTGTGGGAATGCTGTCAACTGCAATCATCCGGCGATGCGCAAATTTATCATTGACTGTCTGCGCTACTGGACGATTGAGTACCGGGTCGATGGTTTCCGCTTTGATCTGGCGTCGATTCTCACAAGAGACCAAAATGGAGTGCCGATGTCAGACCCGCCTATTTTACAGGAGATTGCAAATGACCCGATTTTGGGGAGGGTAAAGCTGATCGCGGAGGCATGGGATGCTGCGGGCTTGTATCAGGTGGGCAGCTTTCCTGCATTTAACCGTTGGTCGGAATGGAACGGCAGGTACAGAGATGATATTCGGCGTTTTCTAAAAGGAGACGCCGGAATGGCATCAACGGCGATCGCGCGCATTACCGGATCTAAGGACTTGTATGATTCGGCGCATCGGGGCGCGAGCGCTTCCGTCAATTTTTTGACCTGCCATGACGGATTTACATTGTATGACCTGTATGCATATAGTGTTAAGCATAACGAAAAGAACGGATGGAATAATACGGACGGAGATAATAACGGAAACAGCTGGAATTGCGGAGCGGAGGGGGAGACGGAGGATGCCGGGATCGAAAGCCTCCGCCGCCGCATGGTGAAAAATGCGTTTGCAACCCTGCTCTGCAGCCGCGGACCGGCGATGTTTTTTGCGGGCGATGAGTTCTGCAATACGCAGTTTGGCAACAATAATGCATATTGTCAGGACAATATCATTTCTTGGCTAGACTGGACGCGTCTTGAAAAATACAGGGAGATCCATGACTTTGTACGTTTTATGATCGGGCTTCGTAAGAAATATGCCGTCATCCGAAAGACAACGAAGGCGGCGCTGTGCAATCTTCCCGACATCAGTATTCATAATGGTTATCCATGGAATGCCGGAACGGATGATCACAGCAGATTGATCGGCATTATGTATGCGGGGAGAGACGAGCGTGATATTCGCGATGATGTGGTCTTTTACTGTATGAATGCATACTGGGAGCCATTGATCATGCAGCTGCCGGAGCTGCCGAACGGTATGGAGTGGAGCGTCTGCATGAATACGGCGGTAGCGTATGAGGACGGGAAAGATATGGAGGCGTGCACAGAGATTTTTTATAAGAAAACCCTGCGTGTTCCGGCAAGAAGTGTGATCATATTGACGGCAGAGTGAAGGGGGAGTTAAGACTGCTGCGCTTGGAGAGCGCGGCAGAGACCTCCTCCAGCATATGACGGTGCTCCTGCGTCATGCAGCGATAGTGATTGAGGAGCTGTGTTTCTTTTTCATTGAGGGGCAGTTGTGGATTGACACGGACGTTGGTATTGCCGAGCAGATAATCGACATTTGTGCCGAGGTAACAGGCAATCCTTGAGAGTGTAAAGCAGTCCGGCAGTCTGCGGTTTTTGATATAGCCGTTGATGGTGTTCGGATTAAGGTGCAGATCATGGGCAAGTCTGCACTGCGGGATTCCCTGTTCGGTTAAAAGCTTTTGAATACGTGTTCCAATTTGCATGGCAGCCTCCTGCTGATGTTAGGTAAAACCTCCGTCTAAGGTTATGATCTGTCCGGTGAGATAAGAGCCGGCAGCGCAAAGCTGCATGGCAAGTGCGGCAACCTCCTCCGGTGTGCCGAAACGGCCTGCGGGAATTTCCTCTGTCAGGGCTGCCAGCTCCTCCTTGTCAAAGCAGGCGTTCATTTCCGTATCAATGACGCCGCACGCGATGGCATTGACCTGAATGTTGCTTGGCGCAAGCTCCTTTGCGAGCGCGCGGGTAAAAGCGTTCATGCCTCCTTTGCAAGCAGAATAGGCGACCTCGCAGGAAGCGCCGACGTTTCCCCAGACGGAGGAAATGTTAATGATTTTGCCGGACTGACAGTGCAGCATGTGGGGAATTGCATGCTTACAGGTGGAAAAGACCGAGGTCAGGTTCACGCCAACGATCCGGTTCCATTCGTCGATAGACATCTCACTGAGCAGTCCGATGTGGGAGATGCCGGCATTATTGATCAGAATATCCACCCCGTCAAAACGGTTTTTTGTGCGTGCAAATAAATCATGGACGTACGAATGATCCGAAATATCACCAACGTCTGCAAGGACGTCTGTGTGATGCGTGCGGATCAGTTCATCCCGTAAGTCGTACAGGGCGTCTTTGGAGCTGGAACAGTTTATGACGAGACGAAAACCCTCTCTTGCGAAGGCGGTGGCAATGGCACGGCCGATGCCGCGGGAAGCTCCTGTGATGAGCACCGTTTTCATATAAAATCTCCCTTCCGAAGCGATTTTGCGCGGGGAAACGAGAGCCGGTTTTGTATGGCTCCGGGATTTGCATTTGTGACGCTTCGGCACAAATGTGGGGGTGAGAAATCAGAGCGGAATGTGATCTCCCACATGAAACCTCTTAAGAAATCGGGGTGTTAATTGGTCTTATTGTAGCATAAAAAAGAGGAATAAGCCATAAGAAAAACAGCTTTTATGACTGATGCAGACAGGTAAGATATGCGGTGAGCTTTTGCGGCAAGCCGCTTGGAAATGAGGATTAGGATGAGAGCAGAGGAATTAGTAAAGAAACAGAGAGAATATTTTGAGTCGGGCGTGACGCTCACCTATACATTTCGCTTGGCGGCTTTGGGGCGTCTTGGCGATGCAATGAAACGCTATGAGAAGAAGCTTTGCAATGCGCTGTATCAGGATTTGCACAAATCAGCGTCCGAGAGCTGCATGGCGGAAATCTGTATGACGTATGCGGAGCTTAGTTATTGCACAAAGCGTCTGGCAAGATGGATGAGGCAGGAGTATGTGAAGACAAAGCTGGCAAATTTCCCGGCATGTAGCTTCACGATCGCGGAGCCGTATGGCGTGACACTTGTCATGGCACCGTGGAATTATCCGGTACTCTTGTGTCTGGAGCCTCTGATCAATGCAATCGCCGCGGGAAACTGCGTGATCTTAAAGCCATCCGCGTATGCACCGCATGTGTCTTCCATCCTGGAAGAAATGATTGGCGATTATTTTGTACCGCAGCATGTTGCGGTTGTGGAGGGAGGCAGGGAAGAAAATAATGAACTGCTGGAGCAGCGTTTTGATCATATTTTTTTTACGGGAAGCACGGCAGTCGGAAAAATTGTGCTGGAGAAGGCGGCGCGCTATGTAACGCCCGTCACGCTGGAGCTTGGCGGGAAAAGCCCTTGTATTGTAGACAAGACGGCAAATATAAAGGTTGCCGCGCGCCGCATCATCTTTGGAAAAATCTTAAATTCTGGTCAGACCTGTGTCGCGCCGGATTACCTTATCGTGCACAAGGAGGTCAAGGAGGAGCTGCTTGATGCAATGAAGGAGGAGATCACCGCGATGCTTGGGGAAAATCCGCTGGAGGCGGAGGAATATCCGCGGATGGTAAATGAGAAGCACTACCAGCGTGTGATGGGACTGATACAGGGAGAGAAGGTGATCGTCGGCGGCGTGGGCAATCCCGAAACACTTCAGATCGCGCCGACGATTTTGGATGAGGTGTCTTTGGATGCACCGGTTATGCAGGAGGAAATTTTTGGTCCGGTTTTGCCGGTTCTGACATTTGAGACACGGGAGGAGCTGCTGCCGCTCATTCGCCATTTTGAAAAGCCGCTTGCCTGCTATGTGTTTACGACAGAGCGGCGTATGGAGCGGTGGGTGATTTCGCGGATTTCTTTTGGCGGCGGATGCGTCAACGATACGATCATGCATCTTGCGAGCTCGGAAATGGGGTTCGGCGGCGTTGGGGCAAGCGGTATGGGGAGCTACCACGGTAAGCATGGATTTGAGACATTCAGCCATCGGAAAAGCGTGCTGAAGAAGTATAACTGGCCGGACCTGCCGATGCGGTATCATCCGTATCAAAAGTGGAAGGATGATATTATCCGCAAGGTGATGCGGTAGGCAAGGTCTGTGAAAAAGTATGGCTGTTTGGCGGCAGAATCGGAAGAAAATAACCGGATGTTCCGTTCTGATGAGAAAACGATAATTTTTTTAAAAACCATATTGCCATTGAAAATGAAGGGTGATATAATGACCTCAACCTTAAGGGATAGGAGTATATTCCCAGTTAAAAAATCTTACTTATGAGGAGAATGGGTATGAAAAAGAAAATATTTGCAGTGTTGCTGTCAGCTGTGGTAGTGTTTTCCGTAGTTGGATGTTCCGGCAGCGGAGATACAACAACGGGTGCAGATGCGTCTCAAAGCAATAGCGCACCGGAGAAGCAGGAGGAGAGCAAAGAAGCCGGGGAGATGAGCAAGGATGATTATCTTGCACAGGTGGAAACACTCAATACGGCAGCAGAGGATTTCATGAACGCTCTTATGACTTTCACTGAGGCGGCTAATGCCGGAAATGTAGACCAGGCGGTAAAGGAGATTGAGACCATTCGTCAGACAAAGCAGCCGTTTTTAGATTTCGGTGCGATTGCTAATCCGCCGAAGGGCTATGAGGAGGCGCATAAAAATCTGGCGGAAAAGAGTACCGCGTTTGGTGAATTTATTGATGGTTATGCAGACCTCATTCAGTCTGGAGTAGATGGCACGATGGATGCGGGTGCCTATGCTGAGGAGTTAGCAGGACTGAGCAGCGAGGTAACAACTCTTACAACCGATTTGGCAAATGCAATGGCAGAGGTGCAGGGACTTTAGTAGATGGACAGTACGCAATCCTTCAAGGAATGTGACGCTGGCATCTGGGCACAAGAGCTTTCCTACATAGGAAGTAGGTATGCTGCATGGTTAAAAAGAAAAGTATATAAACAATGAGTGACACGCTTCGCGAGCCGCTCTTATGTCAAACATACAAAAAGCAGGAAATCCCTATGGATTTCCTGCTTTTTGCTGTCTTATCGCATGCAGCATGCGGCAGTTCATCAACTTTTACAAAGAGACGCTTTGCATTTTGAAAGAAATTATGGCAGTATAGCAATAGATAGAAATGGTGACAGGAAAGCCTACAGGAGGTACCGGATGAGGGCAAAGATTTTAATTATTGAGGACGACCCTGTGATACGCAAGGAATTGCAGACACTTTTGGAGGGAAATGGGTATGAGACGTCTGCGATCGAAGATTTTGCGGACGTCATGGCGCAGGTGAGGCGGATCCAGCCGCATCTGATCCTGCTGGACATCAAGCTGCCGCAGGAGAACGGCTTTGCGATCTGTTCTGGGATTCGGAGCTTTTCGGATGCGCCGATCATTTTCGTCACGAGCTGCGGCACGGATATGGATGAATTAAACAGTATCATGCTCGGCGGGGACGCATTTCTCACAAAGCCTTACCACACCGCGATCCTGCTGGCAAAAATTGCGTCTCTGTTAAAGCGTGCTTACCCGAAGGAGCAGGAGCGCAGACTTTCGCACGGCGGCGTGTCGCTGTGTCTGGAAAATGGAACGGTGGAGGCGAACGGAGCGACGGCGGAGCTGACAAAAAATGAGACGAAGATCATGTACTATCTCCTGACGCACGCGGGGAAAATCTGCACAAGAGCCGATCTGATCGAGTATCTGTGGGATAACCGGCTTTATGTCGACGACAATGCGCTCAGTGTCAACATCGGCAGGATCAGGGAAAAGCTGGCGAAGCTTGGTGTGACGGATTTTATCAAAACAAAGCACAGGCAGGGGTATCTGATATGAACGGGAGACGGTACTGGAGGGAGCGGATGCCGGTTCTGCTTTTGAATGCGGCGGGGATGATTTTACTTGGCGCATTTCTTTTGCTGACGGAAAACAGTGTGGATATGGTTCTTATGATCGCTGCGGTGTGGAGTCTGACATTGGCGGGAGTGCTGCTGTTTTCCTATTACCGGAAGAAAAAGAGGCTGGGGAGGCTGAAAAAGCTGTCGGAGGGGTTAAAGGAGCGGTATCTTCTGGCAGAGCTGCTGCCAACGCCGCAGGATGCAGAGGAGGAAGTTTATTTTTCTCTCCTGCGGCAGGCGTTTAAGTCGATGCTGGAGCAGAAGAACGCCGTGGAGAGGGAACGGCAGGAATACAGGGAATATATTGAGCAGTGGATCCACGAGATCAAGACGCCGATCACCGCGATGAAGCTTTTGTGTGAAAACCACCCGGCGCCGTTTGCCAGAGAGCTGATGACGGAGCTTGAGAAAACGGACCGTTTTACTGAGCAGGCGCTCTACTATGCGAGGAGCGAGCACACGGAAAAGGATTATTCGATCCGGGAGCTGCGTCTTTTTGATGTGGTGCATCAGGCGATTGCGGACAACAAATATCTTCTGCTGCAAAACGGTGTTTCGCTTGTGATGGAGGAGAGCGATGCGACCGTGTATTCCGATGATAAGTGGATCCGCTTTATTCTGGATCAGCTGATCGTCAATGCGGTAAAATACAGAGGCAGCAAGCCGGAGCTTCGTTTTTATGCGCAGACCGAGGGGGATAAAATATATCTGTTCGTGGAGGATTCTGGGATCGGAATCCCTGCCGGCGATCTGCCGCGCATTTTTGAAAAGGGATTTACCGGACAAAACGGCAGGAGCAGACAAAACTCCACCGGTATCGGGTTGTATCTGTGCAAACGCCTTTGCGATAAGCTTGGCATCGGGATCTGCGCTGAGTCCGGAGGCGCTGGGACAAGGATCCGGCTCGATTTTCAGATCAATCATTTTATTCATCAGGTGCAGAGCCGGTAGGCTCTGCATTTTTCTGTGGAACAAGTTCTAACAATATTGTTAGAATTTTGTTAGAAAAAACGATACAAACGGCGGGCTGTTTCTTTTACAATGAGGGTATCAAAAGAACGAGGTGGGAGGATGAAGGAGATTTTAAAGCTGGATCACATCCAGAAATTTTACGGAAACGAAGGAAACATCACGCAGGCGATCAAGGACATCAGCTTTTGTGTGCAGGAGGGAGAATTTCTCGGCATCATGGGGGCGTCGGGCTCAGGAAAGACGACGATGCTAAACTGCATTTCGACAATCGATACGGTGAGCGCGGGGCACATTTATCTGGATGGGACCGATGTGACGGAGCTTAAGGAGAAAGCAATCGCAAAATTCCGCAGGGAAAATCTGGGGTTTATTTTTCAGGATTTTAATCTGCTGGATACACTGACGATCTCGGAAAATATCGCGCTGGCGCTGACGATCAACCATATTCCGGTAAAGGAGACCGAGGCGCGGGTGGAGGAGATTGCCGCAAGCTTAAATATCACGGATATTCTGGAAAAATATCCGTATGAGGTTTCGGGCGGACAAAAACAGCGCTGCGCCTGTGCGCGGGCGATCGTCAATCACCCGAAGCTGATTCTGGCGGATGAGCCGACCGGGGCGCTCGACAGCCATTCCTCGCAGATGCTTTTGGCGACGATGCAGGGCATGAACGATATGCTGGGGGCGACGATCCTCATGGTGACGCACGATGCGTTTTCGGCGAGCTATGCAAAGCGCATTTTGTTTTTGCGGGACGGTGCGGTCTTTACCGAGATCGTGCGGGGAGATGATTCAAGGCAGGCATTTTTTGAAAAAATCTTAAATGTCCTGACTATGATGGGAGGAGGCGTGTCCGATGTACACCAGACTGGTTTGGAATAATATCAGGCGCGCGGCGAGAGATTATATCGTCTATGTTGTGACACTGACGGTCTGCGTCATGCTGTTTTATGCGTTTTTGTCAATTTCCAGCGATCACTATCATCCAGACGTCGGGGTGGAGTATGATTTTACGCTTTTAAGCGACGGGATGAAGCTGTCGATCGGGGCAGTTTCTCTGCTGCTGTTGTTTCTGATCCAGTATGTCAACCGCTATATGCTGCGCACGAGGCAGCGCGATTTTGCCGTTTTGGCAGTGATGGGCATGGAGCAGAGAGTCATTGCGTGGCTCTTTTTTGCGGAGACCTTTTTTGTGGGAATGATTGCAGTGGCGGGAGGAATCCTCGGAGGCGCGGTCGTCTCACAGTTTATCACAGCCATGCTGATGCGCATCTATGAGCGTGCGTATCGTTTCGAGTGGATGCTGTTTCCCGATACGGTCGGATGGACGGTGCTGTTTTTTGGGTGCTGTTTTCTTGTGTTGGGGCTGTGCAACGTGCGCACGATCCGTAAAACTGTGATCATCGAGATGATGACGGCGAACCGCCGCAATGAGCCGGAGCTAAAAAAGAGCCGCTGGATGCCGGCGGTCACTGCCTGCTATCTCCTGCTGACCGTATGGATGCTTGAGACGGGGATCCAGAAAATATATTTTTATTATGATCCCAGATTTCCGCTTCCGGCGAGACTGATGTTTGGGGCGAATCTTTTGTTTCCGGCAGTCACACTTTTGTGGGCAATATTCTGCGTAATTTCAAAAAAGCGGCGAAACATCTTTGTGATTCTTCGGGGGCTTGTGCCGTGCGCTCTGTGCAGCACGCTGGGGGCAGCCAGCGTCGCTCCGGTACAGCAGGAGTTTTATCTGTCGCTCGGGGCGAGCATGATGAATCAGTATCTGATGTTTCTGGTGGCAGATGTGCTGTTTTTGATCTGCGCAGTCATCTGCCTTTTGAGCCGTGTGATCGGGCTCTGGAAGGAAAAAGTGAGAGCGCATACATACAGCGGCTGCAATCTGTTCTTTTTCGGGCAGCTTCTCTCGAAGCTTGCGACGACGACAAAGACAATGTCGGTCATCTGCATGACGCTTGTGGCGGCAGTGTTTCTGTTTGTGGCGGATCCGGTGCTCATCCGGTGGAGCTTTGGGTATCTGGATTTGCGTTCCATGTATGACGTGCAGATTTCAAGTGATTATCACAATGTATCTGATGAAAGGGATCTGCAGTTGGGGGATTATGAGGAAGTGACGGAGTTTTTCCGAGAGCAGGGGATCGCGGTGGAGGCAGACGTGACGGTACCGCTATATCTTCCGCAGCGGGAAAGCTTCCACGACAGGGAAAAACTTGATTTTCCTGCGGTGGCAATCTCGCTCGGCGATTACAACGCAATACGGGAAATGCTTGGGCTAAGTCCGGTCC